>Ga0209709_10001320_pt1 | contig 23016 bp, 18 predicted proteins | sample ArcticOcean_MG_C_2_FD_187435 | JGI IMG/M metagenome (GOLD analysis project Ga0209709, IMG submission 187435) | Marine microbial communities from western Arctic Ocean - ArcticOcean_MG_CB4_136 (SPAdes) (version 2) | ecosystem: Environmental > Aquatic > Marine > Oceanic | place: Arctic Ocean...
GCGTAATCAGGGATACGACGCGGCATGCCTGCTAAACCAACAAAATGCATCGGGAAGAAGGTCACGTTAACGCCGATGAAGGACATCCAAAAATGGAATTTACCCAACTTCTCATTGTAGTAATTGCCTGTCCATTTAGGTAGCCAGTAATAAACACCTGCAATAATACCAAACAGTGCACCCGGTACTAGCACATAGTGGAAGTGAGCCACTACGAAATAGGTGTCATGGTACTGGAAGTCTGCAGGAGCAATAGCAAGCATTAAACCGGAGAAACCGCCAATGGTAAATAGCACCACAAAGGCCAAGGCAAATAACATGGGAGTTTCGAAGGTCATAGAGCCTCTAAACATGGTCGACACCCAGTTAAAAACTTTCACTCCCGTGGGTATAGCTATCAACATGGTAGCGTACATAAAGAAGAGTTCAGTCTGCAGCGGCATACCCACAGTAAACATATGGTGAGCCCATACAATAAATGACAAGAAGGCTATGGACGAAGTGGCATATACCATTGAAGCGTAACCAAACAGCGGCTTACGAGCAAAGGTAGGAATGATTTGCGACACAATACCAAAGGCTGGCAAAATCATAATATACACTTCTGGGTGTCCGAAGAACCAAAATACGTGCTGGAACAACACAGGATCACCACCACCAGCTGCATCAAAGAAGCTAGTACCAAAGTGAATATCCATCAACATCATGGTTACTACGCCTGCCAAAACAGGCATTACCGCAACGAGCAAATAAGCCGTAATGAACCAAGTCCACACAAATAGTGGCATTTTCATCAAAGTCATGCCTGGCGCCCGAAGGTTTAAGATAGTAACAATAATGTTGATGGCTCCCATGATGGAGGAAATGCCCATCATGTGCACACCAAAGATGAAGTAGGTCACACTACTGGGTGCGTATGTAGTAGACAGGGGTGCATAAAAAGTCCAACCAAAGTTTGGCGCACCCGCTTCAGTGAATAACGTAAACAGCAGCATGCCAAAAGCAAACGGCAATATCCAAAAGCTCCAGTTATTCATGCGTGGCAAAGCCATATCTGGCGCCCCAATCATGAGTGGAACCATCCAGTTAGCAAGGCCAACGAAGGCTGGCATAATAGCACCGAACACCATAATTAAACCGTGCATGGTAGTCATTTGGTTATAGAACTCAGGTTCTATAAGCTGCATACCCGGCTGAAATAATTCAGTGCGAACAATAAGCGCCATAACACCACCAGTAAGAAGCATGGTGAAGGCAAACCAAAGGTACAAGGTACCGATGTCTTTGTGGTTAGTTGTTAATACCCATCGCATGATGCCCTTCGCAGGGCCGTGATGGCCATGATCATCGTGACTAGCAGTCGCAGTTGTCATAATTTAGCCTTCTATTTTTTCGCGTCAATTATCATTTGTGGAGTCACTGTTTCGCCCGTATCGTTACCCCAAGCATTTCGCTCATAGGTAATAACAGCGGCGATCTCAACGTCACTAAGCTGAGCACTAAATGACTGCATGGCCGTACCAGCCTTACCATTGAGTACAATATCGATGTGACCAGCCATATCGTTAATAGCAATTGGGCTACCCGCCAATGCTGGGAACACACTACCCATACCCTGCCCTTCAGTACCATGACAACCCGCACAACTGCGAGCGTATACTTCAGCACCCTCAACCATGAGTTCGTCATAGCTAAAGTCACCTAATGCAGCGGCGGCTTCTGCGATTTTACCGGCACGTTGATCGTCCAACCATGCTTGATACTCGTCTGCGGTCACTGCTTCTAGCACAATAGGCATAAAACCGTGTTGCACACCACAAAGTTCGGCACACTGACCTCTATATAGACCTTCCTGACCTTCTGGGATCAACGCCCAAGATTCGTTGATGTAACCTGGAATCGCATCTTTTTTAACTGCGATCTCTGGTACCCACCAGGCATGAATCACATCGTTAGAGGTAATGAGGAAGCGTAGCTTTTGGCCCGTAGGTACGACAACATGCTTATCAACTTCAAGCAGGTAGTTTTCACCTTTTTCAGTACGGTTATAAATTTCGTCTGTTGTAGTGGATAGGTTACTAAAGAAGCCCACATCTTCGCCAAGGTAGTCATACTGCCACTTCCATTGATGACCGGTAATCTTAATATCCACGGCAGAATTTGTAGTGTCATACATTTGTATCAACACAGTTGTAGCTGGCACAGCCATAGCTATCAGGATGACCGTTGGCACAGCAGTCCATAATAATTCTAAACCAAGGCTTTCGTGAAACTGAGAAGCAACAGCACCTTTAGACTTTCGATGCTTGAAAATGGAGTAAAACATGACGCCAAAAACGACGACACCAATCCATACGCAAATCCAAAAAATAAGCATGTGTAGTTCGTAAATAGATTGACTTACTTCTGTGATGCCTCGAGGCATGTTCAGTTCCCAATCTGCCATTGCGGCGGGAGCTGATACCAAACCCAAGACTACAGAACTCAGGCGTTGCCAAGCTCTAGAAAACATACCTACCCTCCAATTGATCTTTTAGATCGTGGATATTAATTAGTGCCCAAACAAGACTTAATTTGAGCCGCGGTGATTATCGTCAATTAAGGGGGTATTTAGCAAGTATTATTTTGGTATTATATTGAATATTTGCCCGTGTTATCAACTGGGAAGGACGCTATTGACCGCAGTAACCACAATGATTACGAATACTACCAGGGTACCTAGGCCTACATAGATCATCCGCTCTAAACCACCTTCATTAAGGTCTTCTTCACGTTTCTGATTTGATTGTATGCCTACCAAACCCGCAAGCACGCTTTGGCCGTAACTTAACAGCGTGCGGAGGATTGATTTTTGTTCGCTCATAGCTCTCTCCTTAGGTTTTGGCTTTAACATTTAATAACACTTCAACAGGCGTTCACACATTGTTTAACCAAACCGGGACCTTGATAGATTAAACCGCTGTATACCTGCACTAACTTTGCGCCTGCAGCGAGCTTTTCTACAGCATCATCGCCACTAGCAATGCCACCCACGCCAATAATAGGTACTTGTTCACCTAGAATAGCGAACAAATCAGCGATAGTTTGCGTTGATTTCTCTTTTACTGGCGCACCACTCAAACCACCCGCTTCATTAGCAAATTCAAGATCAGCCACACCATCTCGGCTTAAGGTAGTATTAGTGGCAATCACTGCATCCATTTCTTGTTCTAATACACAACGGGCTAAGTCCTGTAGCTGCTCGTCATCCATGTCTGGCGAAACTTTTACAGCTAGGGGTACATATCGGCCATGAATCTTTGTTAGCAATGCCTGCTCTCTCTTTAGAGCTGCTAGCAACTGTCTTAACGACTCACCATACTGTAAATCGCGCAAACCTTGGGTATTTGGGGAAGAAATATTAACAGTTATATAGGTCGCATGAGCATAGACTTTTTGCATACAAATGACATAGTCAAGTGCGGCATCTGATATGGGCGTATCGAAATTTTTCCCAATATTGATACCTAGTACGCCCTTGAATTTAGCTTTTTTAACGTTTTCAACTAAATGATCTACACCCTTGTTATTAAAGCCCATACGATTAATCATAGCGTTAGCTTTAGGCAGTCTAAATAGACGAGGCTTGGGGCTTCCTGCTTGAGGTTTTGGGGTGGTAGTGCCCACCTCCAAAAAACCAAAACCCAATGCAGCAAGGCCATCGATAGCGCTGCCATTTTTGTCCAAACCTGCGGCAAGCCCTACGGGGTTTGGAAACTCGATACCCATCACAGTCACTGGTAAATTAGGCACTTTGGGGGCTAACGCCGGTAACAAGCCTAACCGCGCTCCTGCCGCCAGACTTTCTAGTGTTAACTCATGGGCAGTTTCTGCCGACAATTGGAACAATATGCTACGAACAACAGAATACAAAGACACACCTCATAAATTTAACAACAAATACATATTCAATAAGTAGTATACCGTATGCCCTCAAAAGGATACATTTTCATACATAAGAAAAATGCATATGAACGACTAGGCGTCATCGGCTATGGGTAACCAAGGAGCGCAACTCATTGAGCGTTTTTAGGCGCTTTCCTTGTTCAAAACAAGCGTCTGCTTGAGGGTAAATACGGCCCAACAACTTAAGCCATTGCTTTATGCGTGCATGTTGAAACCTGACTTCAACTTGCGCCGCTACCAAATCGATAAAATAGAGCACAGTAGGCACTAACGCACTCCAATCCCATTCTTGTGCCGGGTGGCCTATTTGCAGATGACAAATTTGTAACGCCAAATCTGGCTTCCATACCAACCCACGGCCAATCATGACATCATCACAGCCGCTCACCTGTTGACATGTCGTGTAGTCCTCTGGAGTCCACACTTCACCGTTGGCAATGACAGGAATAGACACCTGCCGACGGATTTTTTCTATCCACTGCCAATGGGCAGGCGGACGGTAGCCCTCTACCTTGGTTCTTGCATGAACAGTAAGCTCATTAGCGCCAGCACCTTCAATTCCCTTCGCATTTTCTATAGCTAAGTCTTTAGTGGCAAATCCCAAACGCATTTTGGCACTTAACCAAGCGTCATCACCAATCGCTTGCCTTACCGTAGCTACAATATGGGCAACCCTTTGAGGCTCTTGCAACAATATCGCCCCACCCTGGCTGCGATTAACAGTTTTTGCTGGGCAACCAAAATTTAAATCTATACCAGGAGAACCCAGCTCTAAGGCCCGCACAGCATTGGCGGCAAGCGCTGCAGGGTCACTACCAAGCAATTGAATACGTACGGGTATACCCGCAGGTGTTTTACAGCCGTTAGCGAGCTCTGGGCACAAACGCTTAAATACTTTCGGTGGTAATAGTTGAGTAGTTACTCGAATAAATTCCGTGACACATAGATCAATACCCCCTATACGAGTGAGGCAATCACGCAAAATATCGTCGGCCAAACCTTCCATAGGCGCCAAAATGATGCGGCTCACAACTTAAACTCTACTTCACAGCCGCTTCTCGCTCGGCTAATATAGTGGGCTATAGTTTTTCTAATTGCCGTTCTAGTTACTATCAGGTAAATCATGTTCACTGGTATCGTCCAAGGCCAAGGCCAAATTAAATCCATTGCTGAAGGTAAAAACCAACGCAGCTTTGTTATTACTCTTCCCAATGCCATTAGTCTCAATGTAGACATTGGTGCCAGTATTGCTATCAATGGTGCCTGTCTAACGGTGACCACCCAAAATAGCAACCATTTTAGTTTTGACGTCATCGGCCAAACTCTAAAGCTGACCAACTTAGGGCTGCTGCAACAAGGCGATTGGGTCAACGTAGAACGTTCATTAAAATATGGTGATGAAATAGGTGGCCATATCATTTCTGGGCATGTGTCTGTGGCAGTGACCATTAGCCGAATCGAATACCAAGGCGACAATACAAGCATTTGGTTTGCCTTACCCCATGCCCACAAAAAACATGTATTGCCCCAAGGTTTTATCGGCCTTGATGGTTGCAGCCTGACTGTAGGCGCGGTCACCGAGTCTGAATTTTGCGTGTGCCTTATCCCAGAAACATTACGTGCCACAGGTTTTGGCAAAGCCAGCATAGGCACTCAGGTGAATATGGAAATTGATCACCAAACACAGACTATTGTTGCAACAGTGGAGCGCGTACTAGCCTCCCAAAGCTAGCATTACTATGGCTAAGACACACCCCCTAAGGCGATGATATACGCCTGCATAGGTCAATAATCCCATCCCTGTGTATGCTGTTTAATGAGTTTAGTGAAGAGTTTAATATGATCTTCACTATCATTTAAACATGGAATATAGTTATAACTCTCACCACCATTCTCCATGAAATAGCCTCTATTCTCCTCACCAATTTCTTCAATTGTTTCTAGGCAATCCGCACTAAACGCTGGAGCAATAATATGAACATTTTTAACACCTTTACCAGGTAACCCTTTGAGCACTTCGTCTGTGTAGGGCTGCAACCATTCAGCAGGACCGAAACGACTCTGGAATGTAGTCATAACGTCTTCCTCTTTTAATTGCATATGCTCCTTTACAAGGCGCGTAGTTGCACGACAGAAACAATGATACGGATCACCTTTATCAAGGTACGCTTTAGGAATTCCGTGATAGCTAAACAATGTTAAGTCAGGCTTACCGTGCTCTTTACGAAATGCCTTAATGCTGTTTGCAAGGGCTTTAACGTAAAGCTCATCTTGATAATATTCGTTAATAAATCGCACTTCAGGAATCCAACGCCACTTTGTTAGCACTTCTGCTACCTTGTCAAATGTACTTGCCGTAGTCGCAGCACAGTATTGTGGATACATCGGAAAAATTAAGATCTTACGTACACCTTGGTCACGCATGTTAATAAGTTGGCTTTCGATACTTGGATTGCCATAACGCATTGCTAGCCCGACTACTAGGTTAGGTAATGCTCTAGCAAGTTCTGCCTGTTGTTTCTTAGCAATGTCATAAAGCGGGCTGCCATTGTCTGTCCATACGGTTTTATATGATTTGGCACTTTTTGCTGGCCGAGTATTGAGAATAATCCCGTTTAAAATGATTTGCCAAATCAGCTTTGGAGTTTCGATAACCCTAGGGTCGCTTAAAAACTCTTTAAGATACGGACGTAGTGCTTTTTTAGTTGGAGCGTCAGGTGTTCCTAAGTTTGTTATTAGTACGCCTACTTTAGCTTCCATACCGTGTTCATAGTCTTTTTCACCTACAAATTTCATTCATACTCTCCTGCGTTCTCCCAAGGATATATAGGCCATGTTTTTTAAGACATGGTGGCAGAGCCAAGTTAGGCACTTACATAAAATAAGACACCCACCTTTGAAAACTGATTTTGATTAGTTAATTTACTGCCAAAGCCTTAGTGACCACTTCAAATACATCTTTACTAAGCTCAGCTTGACTTAGACGTTGCAGTTGTGCCTGCATTAATTGTTGACGACCAAGTGTGTGGCGCTTAAAACGGCCTAAGGGTTTGGCTAGATTTGCAGCTATCATAGGGTTGATAGGATCCAAAAGTAGCACCATATCCGCGACAAATTCATAGCCACTGCCATCAGCTGAATGGAAGTTAATGGCACTACGGATAAAGCTGCCAACCACACTACGCACCTTATTGGGGTTGCGAATATCAAACGCCGTATGTTGCAGCAGCGCTTTTACGTGAGGCAACCGACCCGCTAAGTTGGCTCCAGCTTGCATAGCAAACCACTGGGCAACCACCTGCGCATCACCCTGCCAACGCTGGTAAAATTCTGCCAACAACGGCGTGGCTAACTCTAAATTATCTTGGCCAATTAAAATATGTAAGGCCGCCCCCACATCTGTCATATTGGCCTGTAACGCATACTGATCTTGGGCCATGGTTTGATACTGATCTTTAGCTAACGCATTGAGGTAGGCCAGGCAGGTATTCTTAAGGGCCCGCTGGCCTATGGCCTTGCCTGTTTGGCTAAACAGCCCAGTATCATGACAACGCTGGTAACAGGCCAGCAGTTCACTTTCTAAAGCCGAAGCAATAGCAAGGCGCATGGCTTCACGACCTGCGTGAATTAGATCCACATCAACAGTGGTTTGGGTTTCCGCCAAATAAGCTTCACTGGGTAATTGTACAAGCTTGGCAACCATCGCTGGGTCTAAGGTTTCATCCACCAAACTACTACGTAACATGGTCACCAATTCATCAGCCAGTTGATAGCTAGCAGATTGGGACATGGCCTGCTCCGTCGCTTCAATCAACAAACGTTGGCACGCCTCCCAGCGGCAAAAACCATCTTGGTCTTTGCTAGCGAGAAACAACAACTGCTCTTGAGTATAGGCATAGTCCAATTTAACTGGTGCAGAAAAGCCCCGCAACAGCGATGGTACGGGGTGTTCTGCCACGCCTTCAAAAACGAAAGTTTGCTGTGCCTGAGTAATGTTTAGGACACAATTATTGCCTTGCACAGACTCAGAACCCTGCAACTGCAAAGCTATCTCCCTACCCTTGGTATCTAACAAGGCCATACGCAACGGCAAATGGAACGGTAGCTTTTGCTGACACTCTGCTGTTGCTGGTGTGGCTTGTCCTACAGTAAGGCTATATTCTTTGTTTGAAGCGTCGTAGATATCGGTCACGGCCAAGGTAGGAGTGCCAGCCTGACTATACCAGTGTTTGAATTGACTCAAATCGATACCACTGGCGTCACTCATGGCAGCAACAAAATCATCTGTAGTCACGGCTTGGCCGTCGTGACGATCAAAATACAGATCGCTACCCTTACGGAATAGTTCATCTCCGAGTAAAGTGTGAATCATACCTACCACTTCTGCACCTTTCTCATACACAGTCACTGAATAGAAATTATTAATTTCAATATAGGATGCAGGCCGTATTGGGTGAGCCATTGGGCCAGCATCTTCCGCAAACTGATGGGTGCGCAATAGGGTAACGTCATCAATACGCTTTACAGCGGCAGAGTATGTATCTGCTGTATATTGCGCATCACGGTAAACAGTAAAGCCTTCCTTTAAACTAAGCTGAAACCAATCACGACAAGTGACACGGTTACCAGACCAGTTATGGAAGTATTCATGGGCCACGATGCCCTCTATACGCTCGAACATCGCATCACTGCTAGTGGCTGGGTCTGCTAATACACAATCAGAATTAAAAATATTGAGGCCTTTGTTTTCCATGGCCCCCATGTTGAAATCATCCACCGCAACAATCATGAACAAGTCTAGATCATACTCTCGGCCATAAGTCTGCTCGTCCCACAACATAGAACGTTTAAGAGATGCCAGTGCGTGGTCACACTTATGGCTGTTATGAGCTTCTACAAATATTTGTAAATCCACTTTGCGGCCAGACCGGGTAGTAAATTCTTCGTCTTGGCGCACCAAATCGCCAGCTACCATAGCAAACAAATATGCCGGTTTAGGGAATGGGTCATGCCACACAGCAAAATGCCCGCCATTATCTAAGTCACCCTGCCCCATAGGATTACCATTAGCCAATAATATAGGATAGCTGGTTTTATCTGCACTGATACGAGTAGTGAATACAGACAAGGCATCTGGGCGGTCTAGGTAATAGGTAATATTCCGAAAACCCTCCGCTTCGCACTGGGTGCAATACATACCACCAGACTTGTACAACCCCTCTAAGCTCGTATTCAACTGCGGCTGAATCAGGCATTCCGTAGTTAATTCAAAGGCTTCTGGACACTGATGGATAGATAGCACAGTACCCTCTAGGTCGTAGAGTGAGTCATCTAGAATGAGCCCATCCATCATCACTTCTTGCAGCTTAATGTCTTTACCGCCTTGCAATACGAGTTCTGACGAAGATTGATTAGACGCCGGATTACGACATATTTTTAGGCAGGCGACAACAGAGGTATATTCATCACCAATGTGAATATCTAGGTCTGTGGCTTCGATAATAAATGCTGGAACCTGATAATCTTTTAAGTAGATTACTTGAGAGTTTTTAGTCATGAGCTGAATTGCACCAAATAGGATGAGTATTTGCGGACGTTAATCACCGCGGTATCAAAAATAAGGTATTGGCCCTTAATACCCATCAATTTGCCTTCTAATACAGGTTCTTTATCAAGATTATGGGAATTGATTTTGGTTGGATACTCTAATACTGGGTAGCGCATACTGATGGCCGCCGTATCTAACCATTGATAATCTTGGTGGCTTAGCCCACCTAACAAGGCTTCTAGATCATCTTCCGATTCATTCAACAATAGGTTTGCTGCTTGAGCCATATCAATGGCTTGCACATCACTTTGTAGCAGTTTTCTCCAATTGGTTTTATCGGCTACATATTGCTTAAGGACGGTCTCCACATCTCCAGACAATTTGCGGGTAGCTACCTGCATGATAGGCATAGCTTGGGACGCACCTTGATCGAGCCAACGGGTAGGCATTTGATTGATCCGAGTGATACCTACCTTAAGGCCAGAAGAATTGGCCAAATAGACAATATGTGGTTGCATACAAAATGCTTTCCCCCAAGCTTCATCACGGCAGGTTCCAGCATCAAAATGACACCGCTCCGGGCTCATAATACACAGGTCACATTGGGGTAATTTTTGCATACAAGGGAAACAATAACCTTGGCTGTAACTCTTTTTCGTTTTACGACCGCAATGACTACAGTTAATCTGCCCCAAATGTTCTAACCGAATAGTTTGGCCTATTAGCGGATTAAGGTGCAACTCTTGATCTCCCAAAGTGAGTGTATATTGCACTTGGGCGTGAGGCACGGCATCAATGTGGGTAGTCAGCTTTGCTAGGTGCCCAGTAAGCACGTGAGGTGTTTGCATAATTAGTGTATTTTAATGACTTGTTCGTCGGTTTTTTTAAGCGTCGAGCCAGAGCTAGACGCACACTTGTCAGGCATATGTCCTGAGTGCTGTTTGGCATCAAGCTTCATAGATTGGTAACGCAAAACAGCTTCCATACAGGAGGCTTTTTGATCTTCACTGAGCACCCTACCATCTGGCCATTTGCCAGTCTCAACAGCAGTCTTCAAACGCAGGTAGACTGCGGGTGTTAGTTGGGCAATGAGTTGATTATATTCCATCAGCCACACCTCTTAGATAAAAACTTGGAGCAAAATAATAGCATAAATCACCATACCCACCGACTCTTTTTTACCTATTGTTAGATCGAATACGCCATAACAAGGTGTGCAAAAAAGCCCATACAACTCCCGCCACTAGGCCACCTAAGTGAGCCATATTAGCCATGGCCCCAAACCCAAGCGCTGAAAACAAACCACTGACACCCAACAGCAACCATAACAACATGAATATGATGATGCTTTGTGGTAGGTGATATCGTGGAGCATTATAACGATCTATCACCCATATATAGCCCAACAAACCGTAAATAACTCCTGATAGGCCACCAAACAAACTCGCTTCTTGCCATGCTTGAGCTACATTAGCCGCAAGGCTGGTGACCAATAACAAAGCCACTAAAAGCAGCTTTGATTGATGTTCTATACGCCGGCCCAAATCCAGCCACCACAACAAATTAAAAACCATATGCAACCAACCAAAATGCAACAGCATTGGGCTAATTAAGCGCCACGGTTGTTGCCATAAGTGCTCAAACCCGTTGACAAGGTATGCTTGAGTATCCAACACAAGAGGAAAGAAGCTTAACCAGGCAACTGCTTGTAAGTCGGTACCGAGTTGAGAAAACAGCGCCACCAATACGGCAACTAAAAAAACCAAAAGCGTTATAGGGGTTAACCTAAACCAAGCCTTAGCATGAGCCAATGAGAGTAACGCAGCGCCCATAAAAGACGAGTTAACTTGGTCTGATAAAATGGAGTGGGCAGGCTCTTCTCCAGCGTTACCCTGCAACACCTGCTGCATTAGCGTCTGAGCAGCACCGTGTTGCGCAGAATCTTGTAGCCACAATTGCTGTTCACTTTCTACAAAACGGACACGATGAGGCATCTTATGTTGCCACAGAGCTTGCGTGATCGGTGTGAGATCTACGTTAGCGGGGAACCTTTGCAGAAGAATCATTGGCCATCTTCACTAGCACGAGCATGCCACCCTAACTTACTGCGGCAACGGTCGTAAAAATGATGGCCTAAGGGATGTAACACTTTGAGTCGTGCTTCATGGCGCTGTATATGCACCCTATCACCGGGTTCACAGGCAATGTGCACTTGCCCATCACAACTAATAATCGGTTGTGTACTGTTGTCTTCACCAATAAGAATCTCCAGTTCTGCATCTGCCGCCACCACTAAGGGCCGACTACTTAGATTGTGGGGGTTCATGGGCACCAGAGCAATTGCATCTAAGCCAGGGTGCATAATTGGCCCTCCAGCTGAAAGTGCGTAGGCGGTCGATCCTGTGGGAGTAGCTATAATCAAACCATCGGCTCGATCAATATAAACAGCAGTGCCATCAATTGATAGATCATAAGCCAGCATTCGGGCCGATTTACCAGGGTGTAATACGATGTCATTGAGACCACTACCACGGCCTATTTCCTGACCATTACGCAAGACATGGGCAGACAACATAAACCGATTGCTAGTTTCAAACCGTCCAGCTAGTACAGCCTCAAGAGAAACTTCCACCTGGTCTGGTGCTATGTCTGTTAAAAACCCCAATTTGCCACGGTTGATACCAATTACCGCTACACCATAGGTAGCCATAATACGTGCAGCAGAGAGCATGCTGCCGTCTCCCCCTACCACGATTACTAGGTCACATCGTTGTCCCAAAAAATGACGATCGCCAGTACCATAAGCGGCACTAGTGAGCTGATCACTATTTAGAGAATCAGCAATGCGTTCATCTACCCACACTTTGCATTGGCACCTACTAAGGCACGTTATAACCCGGTGTAAGGTTTCGATTACTGCAGGGCTGTGAAGCCTTCCAATAAGACCAACTTGTTTGAATTGTGTCACAAAATCCCTCTTTTAAATTGAGGCAAGTGGCTAACTAAGATAAGGTTTCTTGCACCAAACCCATGAGTTCATCCTCATGATTAAAACGCTCGGTAAGCACTTCACCTAAACGCGACAAGCGGCCACTAAAGTGCCCAACATCTTGAATAGAAAGTTTTTCGACAGCACCATATTCATCATCAAAAATGACAATTTTGTCTGTTGTATCGTGGATTTTACCTAGTACGATACGCGCATTGTCTGCGTGTTGACCATTGTGTTCGGCTATATGCTTTAATAACTGCTCATAAACATTAAAGTGACCACGGGAACTGTAATCCACCATCGCCTCACAAAAACTGTGTAGCTCCTGGATCACGTTATCTGTGACACTTAATTGAGGCAGAGCTACAAATTGAGTTAATAACGCCTGTCGCTCTATTAACCATGCATCAATAATGGCATCAAAAGCTTCATCTAAGCTTTGACCTTGTTCCTGCATCATCAGATGGTCTCCGGACAATACGACAGCAAAAACAAAAGGGTACCTTGTTACTCTTCCGTGAACAAGGCTATTTTTCAAGAGGACTAGAGCACATGAGCGTCAAGTGGCTCTGACCCTGTTAAAAAAAAAGCCGAGGTATTTACCTCGACTTTACTTTAACTACTTATAAAAGTAGTTGTATGACTTAACCAAACTGGTTCATGGTGTTGTCTTTACCTGAAGCCTTAAGGGCTGCATCGCCAGAGAAGTACTCTTTGTGATCATCACCCATGTCGGAACCAGCCATGTTTTGGTGCTTAACACAGGCAATCCCTTGACGGATTTCCTTACGCTGTACACCGGCTACATAACCCAACATGCCTTGGTCACCAAAGTACTCTTTAGCCAAGTTGTCCGTAGACAAAGCTGCAGTGTGGTATGTAGGCAAGGTAATTAAGTGATGGAAGATCCCAGCTTCACGAGCCGAATCAGCTTGGAAGGTGCGAATCTTTTCATCAGCTGATATAGCCAAGGCAGAACCATCATAAGATTCGCTCATTAGTTCAGCGCGCTTGTAAGCAGAAACATCGTCTCCTGCAGCAGCCATGGAGTCAAAAATTTGCTGACGGAAGTTCAAAGTCCAGTTAAATGATGGAGAGTTGTTGTAAACCAACTTAGCATTCGGAATCACTTCACGAATACGGTTTACCATGCCACCAATTTGCGACACATGAGGCTTTTCTGTTTCTATCCACAAAAGGTCCGCTCCATTTTGCAAAGACGTAATGCTGTCTAACACACAACGGTCTTCACCAGTGCCCTGGCGGAACTGGAACAAGTTAGAAGGTAGGCGCTTAGGACGCACTAGTGTGCCGTCTCGGTTAAGCACAACGTCGCCGTTATTTAAGTCTGCAGCTGTAACTTCATCGCAATCTAGGAACGAGTTATATTGATCACCCAAATCACCCGGTGTGTTGGTGACAGCAATTTGCTTGGTCAAGCCTGCACCTAGTGAGTCTGTCCGAGCAACGATTACACCATCGTCTACCCCTAACTCTAGGAAGGCATAACGTACGGCACGAATCTTACCTAAGAAGTCTTCGTGTGGCACGGTTACTTTACCGTCTTGGTGGCCACATTGTTTTTCGTCAGACACTTGGTTTTCTAACTGAATACAGCATGCACCTGCTTCGATCATACGCTTAGCTAGCAGATAAGTTGCTTCTGCGTTACCAAAACCTGCGTCAATATCAGCGATGATAGGGACCACGTGAGTCACAAAACCATCAATTTTGTCTTGGATTTTTTTTTCTTCAGCAGTATCGTTATTGTCACGAGCCGTGTCCAAAGCACGGAACAGACCGCCCAATTCGCGGGCATCAGCTTGACGTAAGAAGGTGTATAGCTCTTCAATCAAAGCGGATACAGATGTTTTTTCATGCATAGACTGGTCTGGCAATGGACCAAAATCTGAACGTAATGCCGCAACCATCCAACCAGAAAGGTACAAATAACGACGATCCGTATTATCAAAATGTTTCTTAATAGAAATCATCTTCTGCTGACCGATAAAACCATGCCAACAGCCTAAGGATTGAGTGTACTTGGAACTGTCTTGGTCATAGGCATCCATGTCTGCACGCATAATGCCAGCTGTATAACGGGCGATATCTAGACCAGTTTGAAAGCGGTTTTGAGCTTTCATACGAGCTGCAGATTCTGGGTTGATGGCATCCCAAGCGCTGCCCTGGGCAGCCTTAAGGTTAGCAACGGCGTGAATATCGTCTTGGTATTGAGACATGACATTTCCTTGGTTTGTGTGACTATTATTAGACTATAGAATGAGTCAATACATTGGGGCTGTATCCTCTCAGTAATGGGGCCAGTTTAGAGCGGTCTTAAGGGTTATAACAGCCATCAATAGTTATGCCTACTATTCACAAAACAAATAGCAAAATAAAACACATTCGCTATAAAAGTAAAAGCCTCGACAGCCTGTGTTTCCCATGGCATAATTTACACAAGCTATTGCATAAGACTTTAGTATTGTGCAAATGAATAACGCCCTGAGCATCCACCTATTGGTGGACTTGACCTTTCTGGAGTTGAACATGAGCATTGATCGCGTTGACCTTAACTTATTGGTTTATTTAGACGCCCTTTTAAAAGAGCGCAACGTCACAAAAGCTGCCAATCAACTCGGCCTAAGTCAACCGGCCATGAGTAATGGTTTAAGACGCTTGCGAGAAGTGTTTGAAGACCCTTTACTCATTCGCACCAGTGACGGCATGACGCCAACGGAACGAGCCCTTGGTCTCCAAGCGACTATCCGCGAAGTATTGGCCACCATCGACAAGGCTGTGCAGCCTCAAGCGGCATTTGATGCACTTACTTCTACCCGCGTATTTCGTATTATGGCCAGCGATTATTCGGAACCAACTCTCATTCCTCCTTTGGTAGAACGTTTACGTAAAGAAGCGCCAGGCGTCAGCCTAGACATTATGACGCCGTCTGATGTGGATTTTTACGATGTAGAGCAAGGCAAGGTAGATTTAGTCATTAACCGCTTCGATTCTATGCCACAATCTTTTCACCAAAAAATCCTCTGGCGAGACCAGTTTATCTGCCTGATGAATCGTAACAACCCAATGGCCCAAAATTTCACCTTAGATAGCTACTTAAAGGCCCACCATATATGGGTAAACAAGACCGGCATGGGTGCTGGAGTCGGTATGAACCCTAAAGATGTGCAGCGCCGAGGCTGGGTAGATAACGCTTTATCTGAGCTTGGCAAGACACGTAACATTCGCGTCTTTACTCGCCATTACCAAGCAGCGGTGCAATTGGCCAACCAAAAAGACCTTATTGTGACACTACCACGCAAAGCCACCTTACAAACCATGCATAACGATGACGTAGTCATGTTAGACCCGCCCTTCCCCATACCTGAAATGACCTTAACCATGGCCTGGAGCCCTTTGTTGCAGCATAACCCTGCTCACCGCTGGATTCGTGGACTCATCACCGAAGTAGCACGAAAAATCGACGAGGCTTAAACTCTCGTGCCACTGCAAAGACCTGTGGCCCACAGCAATCCATAAACTGCACGCTTGGGTTGCTTCACTGCCCTTGCAATGTCATGAGCAGGGTTAAAATAAATACCAGTGTCCTCGCAACGAAGACACCAACTATTTCCATTCCAAATAACCAACATATTCCCATACGACTAAAGACTTATCAGTCATTCCTATTGTTTCCTATATAATGATTTTGTACACTATAGGAAATATTTGGCATTATTATGCATCATAGGAGCTTTGGTATGAACGCGCACATAGACGCCAGAATTGGTAACGCTAATCTGTCTATTGATACACAGCTATATACTTTGGTTGAGCGAGAAATTCTGCCAGGTTTAAACCTCAGCAGCGATCAAGTCTGGCAAGCCATGGCTACCTTGCTTGATGAGTTTCAAAGCCGCAACCAATATTTGCTAAACACGCGCGAAGAGTTACAAACCACACTAGACCAATGGCACCGCAACAATCCCTCGGCAGACCCTTCCAAATATAAGAGCATGCTGCAGGATATCGGTTACCTGTTACCTGCTCCTGAAAAAGTCCAAGTGACTACCAGTAATGTGGATATCGAAATCAGCACTGTGGCTGGCCCTCAGTTAGTGGTGCCTATCAACAATGCTCGTTACGCCCTCAACGCAGCCAATGCACGCTGGGGCAGCCTGTACGATGCCCTTTACGGCACAGACGCGTTAACAAGTGAAAAGGTCTTAAAAGGGTACGATGCCAAACGCGGAGAAAAGGTTATTTCTTTTGCGAAACAACTACTTGACACACACCTACCCCTAGTTAAAGCTGGCCATAGCCAAGTGATAAACTATGCAATTAACGATGGACAATTGGTGTGTAGCTTAGAAAATGGCCACTTCGCCCTACTGGCAGATTCAGCTCAATTTATTGGCTACCAAGGCGATGCTGCTGCGCCTAAAACCATCTTGCTAAAGCATAACAACCTTCACCTTGAGCTTCACGTAGACCGCCAACATATTATTGGCTCTAGCGACCTAGCTGGCATTAAAGACATTGTAATGGAAGCGGCCGTGTCTACTATTATGGACTGTGAAGACTCAGTTACGGCAGTAGATGCAGAAGACAAAGTAATTGTGTATCGCAATTGGTTAGGCCTTATGAAAGGTGACTTGTCTATTGAACTACAAAAAAATGGCAACACCATCACCCGCAAGTTAAACGGTGATCGACATTACCTGGACCCAAAAGGCAACGACTTCAGTTTGCATGGCCGCAGTTTATTGTTCATACGTAATGTTGGCCACTTAATGACCAATAATGCCATTTTGAATAGCCAAGGTGCAGAAACACCGGAAGGTATAATGGATGGCTTTATCACTAGCCTCTGCGCCTTGCACGACATACGTGGCGCATCGGTTAAAGGCAACAGCCGCACTGGCAGTATTTATATCGTAAAACCCAAGATGCACGGTCCAGAAGAAGTGACCTTCACTTGCGACTTATTTAGCCGCATAGAAGAGTTACTAGATCTCCCGAAGAACACCCTAAAAGTGGGCATTATGGATGAAGAGCGCCGTACCAGCATCAACTTAAAAGCTTGTATTGCTGCTGCTAGTGAACGTGTAGCGTTTATTAATACCGGCTTCTTAGACCGTACTGGTGATGAAATCCATACCTCTATGCAGGCTGGCATCATGTTGCCTAAAGGCATTATGAAACAACAGGCATGGATCGCTGCATACGAAGACAACAATGTTGAAACTGGCTTAGCCTGTGGCCTGCAAGGTCGCGCTCAAATAGGTAAAGGCATGTGGGCCAAGCCAGATTGTATGGCAGAAATGATGGCCACCAAGTTAGAACACCCCATGTCTGGCGCCACTACTGCATGGGTACCATCGCCTAATGCAGCGGTATTGCACGCCTTACATTATCATCAGGTTTTGGTGCAGGATCGTCAAAACGAACTCACCGATATAGCCTATACGGTAAAGGTGGAACAAGATGATTTACTCGCCATTCCTTTATTAGGTGAACACAGCTTAAGTGCAGACGACATTACCCGTGAACTAGATAACAACTGTCAAGGTTTATTGGGTTACGTGATTCGTTGGGTAGAGAGCGGTATTGGTTGCTCTAAAGTAGCCGATATTAACCAGGTAGGTTTGATGGAAGACCGGGCTACCTTGCGAATTTCTTCACAGTCATTAGCTAACTGGTTAGAGCATGGTTTTGTAACTAAAAAAATGGTCATGGACAGCTTAAAGCGCATGGCTGCTTTAGTTGACGAGCAAAATGCAGGCGACCCAACCTATCGCAACATGGCGCCAGATTTTGACTCTAGCGTCGGCTTCCAGGCCGCCTGTGAGTTAGTGTTTGAAGGCACGGTTCAGCCCAGTGGTTACACCGAACCTGTGCTGCACAGACGTCGCCAAGAAGCTAAGCGGGTTTACGGTTAATCATAGCCCACTTCATCTTCTTGCAAAATGGTGGTTTCTGCTAAACCTGCGGCAATCCAAGCCATTACCGCGGGGGTACCTAGTATGGTGTCCATATAACCCTGAGTAGCAGCATTGACAGCCACCTTGTAGCCACGTAAACGCACAACAACAGGGGCAAAAAAGGCATCGGCAATGGAAAATTCACCCAATAAGTAGCCTTGATTTTGGCCCGCCTTGGCCGCTGTAGACATACACTCAGCCCATAAGGCCTCAACTTTATCGATATCACTTCTACACGCCAGTGTAATCACTAATAACCGTTGGTTGGCACGGCAATTCATCGACATTTCACCACGCAAAGCAAAAAACCCACTGTGCATACACGACACTGCGTTACGGGCCATAATTTTAAGCGCAGGATCACTGGGCCACATAGTTGGGTAGCTGTCTGCTAAGGTTTCTAGAATGGATAAACTGTCTGTGGCAGTGCCGTTTTCAGTAATTAGTACCGGCACTGTTCCAGCGCTAGAGTGTTGGCTAATTTCCTCCACAAAGGCGGCAGTATCCAGTTCAAGCTTGGTTTCTTTAAAGGGGATACCAAAATATGTCATGGCCACCCAGGGCCGCATGGACCAAGAAGAATAGTTTTGATTACCAATAATGAGGTGCATATGTACTTCCTTAATAATTAAAGAAGTACTCACTATAGACCAGCAAACGGAACTTTGCCCCCCTTTTGCCGAGCTTACAGCCTATCTAGAACGTCTCATCTTCTGTGCTCGAGGCGATGTATGCTTGGTCAAACCCTGCTTACCCTTAGCAGCCTTGGGTGCAGACCTGCTAGCTTCAGCATGACTTTCTGCAGGCACCAAACATTGAGGGCCTTTACCAATAAGCTTTCTCATGCCCATGTCTATTAAGGCTTCACGTATTTGTGCCCAGTTTTTAGGGTCGTGATAACGCAATATGGCCTTATGCAAGCGGCGCTGACGAATACCCCTTGGAATACTCACTCGCTCACTTTCACGAGTCACCTTTTTCAAGGGGTTAACCTCTGTGTAATACATGGTAGTGGCATTACACATCGGCGACGGATAGAAGTTTTGCACTTGATCTAGGCGGAACTTATTGGTTTTTAACCACATGGCTAAATTCACCATATCTACATCACGAGTGCCTGGGTGGGCACTAATAAAATATGGAATCAGGTACTGTTCTTTGCCCGCTTCTTTAGAATACTTCTCGAACATGCGCTTAAACTTGTTATAGCTACTCATGTTAGGTTTCAGCATGTGCCGTAAAGGCTCATCTTCAGTGTGCTCTGGGGCAATTTTTAAATAGCCACCCACATGATGAGTCACCAATTCTTTCACATATTCAGGGTCACGTATGGCTAAGTCATAGCGTAAACCCGATGCAATTAATACTTTTTTGATGCCAGGCAGAGCGCGGGCACGACGGTACAAATTGATAAGCGGCTTATGATCTGTGCCCATGTAGTCACATATTGTAGGGTGCACACAGGAAGGTAAGCGGCACGTTGCCTCTACTTTTGGGTCTTTACAGTGTAAACGGTACATGTTCGCTGTGGGGCCACCAAGATCAGACACCACGCCAGTAAAACCAGGCACTTTGTCGCGCATGTCTTCCACTTCACGAATAATAGAATCTTCGGAACGGTTTTGAATAATACGGCCTTCGTGCTCAGTAATGGAGCAGAAGCTACAGCCACCAAAACAGCCTCGCATAATATTGACCGAGAAACGAATCATGTCATAGGCTGGAATTTTTTCATCGCCATACATAGGGTGAGGCACGCGCGCAAAGGGTGCAGCAAACACGTAATCCATTTCCTCTGTGTCCAGTGGCATGGCAGGAGGGTTAACCCACAAGGCCTTATTTCCATGTTCTTGATACAATGCCCTTGCACTACCCGGGTTAGTTTCGTGGTGCATTACACGGCTTGCGTGGGCATACATAATAGGGTCTGACTTTACCACGTCATAACTTGGCAACTTGGCATAGGTCTTAAACCAAGGCTGGCCCTTAACCGGTTCGTAAGCTGCCATTGGTTTAATGGACAAGGTTTGCACCGCATCCTTATCTGCCACAACACCCAGTTCGGCGTCATTGCTCGCCTCACACTGGCTAGTTGTGGTGGTATCAATATAGGGGCTGGTGATTGCGTCGATCACGCCTGGCGCATCGAGTGTGGTTGAGTCTTTACCACGCCAGCCTACCAGTGGTTGCTTCACCATAATGGCCGTACCACGAATATCTTGCATCTGCTCGAGGGTTTCACCATTGGCAATACGATGAGTCACTTCTACTAACGGCCGTTCGGCGTTGCCATAAATAAGCATATCAGCCTTTGAGTCAATCAACATAGAGCGGCGCACTTTTTCTGACCAATAGTCATAGTGGGCAATACGTCGTAGGCTAGCTTCGATACCACCAATAATAACCGGCACACCTTTAAAAGCCTCTTTGCAGCGCTGGGTGTAGTGTAAGGTTGCACGGTCTGGCCGCTTTCCGCCAACGTTGCCGGGGGTATAGGCATCGTCATGGCGCAGGCGCCTATCTGCTGTATAGCGGTTAATCATGGAGTCCATGTTGCCAGCCGCTACACCAAAATATAAATTGGGCTTGCCCAAAACCTTAAAAGCCTCTGCACTGCTCCAATCTGGTTGGGCAATGATACCCACGCGAAATCCTTGAGACTCTAACAAGCGGCCGATAATAGCCATACCAAAGCTAGGATGATCTACATAAGCATCGCCGGTAACCACAATCACGTCACAAGAATCCCAACCCAGTTGGTCCATCTCTTCGCGGGTAGTGGGTAAAAACGGGGCCGCCCCAAAACACTCCGCCCAATACTTAGGGTATTCGAAGATACGTTTTTCTGGCGCCAAGTATGAAGACATATCAGAAGCAGTATTGGGGTTGGACATTGGCGGACCTTTTAATCAGTTATAGCTCCGCTCAAAGCGGTGGCATATTATAGCACAACCTTAGTGGTTACGAGGAAATCTATCCAGCACTAACCCTCCCCGTCCTTGTTAGCTGCCCTGCGCCATTTTTAGCGAGCACAGCGAAGATATTCAGGTCCAAACCTATGGTCTAACACCTCACGTCGTTCCTCGTAATGACAAGTCAGAGGTGCTAGAATGCCGCCTCAATTAAGGAGCCTCCGTGACTACAGCCACCCCAGCAGCACCCGCCATTACTTTTGCGGATCAAGCCTACAACCCTCGCTTACAAATCAACATAGCCCAACAAGGTTTTGAACAAGCCACTGATGCCCAGTGTCATGGGCTTCCCGTTGCCCTGGCTGGCAAGGATCTATTAATGAGCGCCGACACGGGCAGTGGCAAAACCTTGGCCTATGTCATCCCTGCCCTTAATCAAATACTCAATACCAAAGCTGTAGGCTTTAGTACCCGCTGCTTAATCCTAGTGCCAACACGGGAATTGGCTCATCAAGTACTCAGCCTTACCAACAAGCTTATCAAAGGCACAAAGCTGCAAGCGGCTTTAATACTGGGCGGTGAAGACTACCACTACCAACAGGCCCTATTACGTAAGAATCCTGACTTAGTGGTTGCAACACCTGGACGTTTTATGGAGCACCAGCGCAAAAACCAAACAGACACTAAACACTTAGAGCTTTTGGTGATTGACGAAGCCGACCGCATGCTAGAACTGGGTTTTTGTGAAGATGTAGAAACCATCGCCGCGGCCTGCAATCCTAACAGGCAAACGTTGTTTTATTCCGCCACCTTACACAGCCCTAAAGTTCAAGAAATGGCCCAAGTGTTACTTAACAACCCAGTAGATATCCGCCTTAATGATGCTACACAGGTGCAAGCAAACATTAAGCAAATGGTTGTGGTGTGTGATGAAATAGAACACAAAAAACGGGTATTAGCATGGTTGCTTGCCCATGAGCCTGCAAAGAAGCACCTGATATTTTGTAACAGTCGCAAACTCAGTGAAGAGCTTGCCAATTTTTTAAAAAGCCATAACATCAATGCTGTAGCCCTGCACGGAGAACTACCACAAGATTTACGCAACGACATCACGCGCCAATACCGCCAGCACAGCTTCAATACCTTGGTGGCCACAGAAGTAGCAGCCAGAGGGTTAGACATCGACGGCGTAGAGCTGGTGATTAACTTTGATATGGCTCGCAATCTAGACGACTATTTGCATCGCACAGGCCGCACAGGCCGAGCAGGGGCACAAGGCAAAGCAATTAATTTGGTGAATATAACCGAGCGTGGATTACTGTTAAGCGTAGAGAAAGCCCAAGGCAAGACCCTAGAGCGCATAGTGATTAAAGGTCACGAGGCCAAAGAGCACCGAGACACAGTAAGCTTAGCCAAACAAACCACCAAAACAAAACCCAAGAAAACTACTACGCTCAGCAAAAAAGAAGCAGCACAAGAGCGCAAAGCCCAAACCAATGCCGCCAGCCTATGGGGCGACGGCACCATGCCGTTTGGTAAAAAGAAGCCTTAAGGTTTAGCTCAAACTGTCATCGTGGGCACAGAAAAGCAACCCCAAATTGCGGCCTATGGATCACCACAGGCCGTCACCCTTCG
>Ga0209709_10001323_pt1 | contig 23007 bp, 24 predicted proteins | sample ArcticOcean_MG_C_2_FD_187435 | JGI IMG/M metagenome (GOLD analysis project Ga0209709, IMG submission 187435) | Marine microbial communities from western Arctic Ocean - ArcticOcean_MG_CB4_136 (SPAdes) (version 2) | ecosystem: Environmental > Aquatic > Marine > Oceanic | place: Arctic Ocean...
CCACGTCCGTAATGGTTATTACGAAATTCGTTTATCGTCGTAGTTGGCAAGCCAACACTATTAATATAAAAGCATTTGAAAGAGATTCAATAAAAATCATGAAATTAACTAAAGAACAAATACAAGGGATTAAAGATCAACAGTCTCAACAGAATCCAACGAGGAGGGTTACAGCTCCTGGGCTTGAAAAAATTCTTTACGAGGCAATACCTGCTTTAGACCATGGTTTTGTCAGAGTAATAGATTATATGGGCGATGATACTTCAATTGTTCAGTCTGCAAGAGTTTCATATGGAAAAGGAACTAAACAGGTTTCAACAGACAGTGGTTTAATTAAATATTTAATGAGACATTGGCACAGTACTCCATTTGAAATGTGTGAAATTAAATATCATGTTAAACTTCCAATTTTTATTGCCCGTCAATGGATTAGACACAGAACTGCAAATGTAAATGAATACTCTGCAAGATATTCTATTTTAGATAAAGAATTTTATTTACCTTCTAAAGAAAATTTAGCCGCACAGTCAGCTAGCAATAGACAGGGAAGAGGAGATGTTATTGAAGGCGAACAGGCAAAAGAAGTTTTAGAACTTTTAAAAAATGATGCTGAAAGAACTTATGATAATTATGAGATGATGCTGAATCAAAGATTTGATGGTTCAACAATTGATGAAAGCAAAAAAGGGTTAGCAAGAGAACTTGCAAGAATGAATTTAACCTTAAACACTTATACACAATGGTATTGGAAAACTGATTTATTAAATTTGATGAATTTTTTAAGACTAAGAGCTGACAGTCATGCTCAATACGAAATAAGAGTTTATGCTGACATCATGTTGGATACAGTAAAGAAATGGGTCCCCATAACTTACGATGCGTTTATGGACTACAGAGTTGGTGGCACAGAAGTTTCTGCAAAAGGAAAAGTTATAATCCAAAAACTTATTAAAGGTGAAGATGTTAACCTGGATAATTCTGGTTTATCCAAAAGAGAATGGAATGAGTTGATGATTGCTTTTGATCTTAAAGATAAGTTGATTTAATTTTTTTAGCAAAGTCTAAATATATTTTAGAGATTTCATGATCAGGATTAGCCTCTACTATTGGCTTTCCTTCATCTCCACATTTTCCAACTTCAGGATTAATTGGAATTTCTCCTAAAAATTCTTTATTAAACTCTTCGGCAGTTTTTTTAACACCTCCTTCACCAAATATTTTATATCTCTTGCCATCATCACCAATGAAATAACTCATGTTATCTACTAATCCTAAAATTTTAACCCCAAGTTTATCAAACATTTTAATTCCTCTTTTTACATCTAAAAGAGCTACTTCTTGAGGTGTTGAGACTATGATTGCACCATCCATTTTTATTTCAGTTGAAAAAGTCAGCTGAGTATCACCCGTGCCAGGTGGCATATCAACTATTATAAAATCTAAATCCTTCCACCCAACTTTTTGTGTAAAAGTTTTAATTGCACTAGTAACCATAGGTCCACGCCAAATCATTGGAGTTTGTTGGTCTGCAAGAAAGCCAATGGACATACATTGAATGTTGTATTTTATAATTGGAGTTAAGGTCTGGCCATCACTTTTTGGCTTTTCATTAATGTCAAACATTTTTGGAATTGAAGGACCATATATATCTGCATCAAGTAATCCAACTTTGCAGCCAATTTGCTTTAAGGCTAATGCAAGGTTTGTTGCAAAGGTAGATTTACCAACCCCTCCCTTTGCACTTGAGATAGCTATAGTAAATTTTGTTCCTTTAATTGGGTTTTTTTCAGGGGGTTTTCCACCCATTTTTTTTCGCATTGCGTCACTAAGTTCTGGCTTTTCTTTTGGCATAATTACATCTTAACTTGTTTTTCCTTGTAAAGACATTATATACATTGTCATATGTCAGACGATTTTCAAGGAAGAGGCGGAAGTCCATGGGGAACACCTCCTGGAGGAAGTGGTAATGGTTCAGGAAGAGGACCTAATCCACCAGATATTGAAGCTATCATTAGAGACATTCAAAAAAAAATAAATAGATTTTTACCTGGTGGAAGTTCATCAGGAGGAAAACCAATTGGTTTAATTTTAATTATTATAGCATTTGTATGGCTAGCAAGTGGACTTTATAGAGTAGGACCGGATGAACAGGGTGTTGTTCTTAGATTTGGTAAGTTTATAAAAACTACTCAGCCAGGATTACATTATCACATTCCACTTCCAGTAGAGACAATTCAGACACCAAAAGTTACAAAAGTAAATAGAATCGATATTGGATTTAGATCAGAAAGAGATAGTGGTTTTTCTCAAGGTGGAGGAGTTGCTGATGTTCCTCAAGAAAGTTTAATGCTTACTGGGGATGAAAATATAGTCAATATAGACTTTTCAGTATTCTGGGTAATTAAAGATGCAGGTAAATTTTTATTTGAAATACAAGATCCAGAAGGAACAGTAAAAGCTGCGGCAGAGACTGCAATGAGAGAGGTTATTGCAAAAAGCAAAATTCAACCAGTTCTAACTGAGGGTAGAGCTAAAATTGAGATTGAAACTCAGGAAATTATTCAATCAATTTTAGATGAATACAATAGTGGTATTCAAATTACACAAGTTCAAACACAGAAAGCAGATCCACCTGATCAAGTAATTGATGCATTTAGAGATGTTCAAGCAGCAAGAGCAGATATGGAGAGATCTAAAAATGAAGCTGAGGCTTATGCTAATGATGTTATTCCAAGAGCAAGAGGGGAAGCTGCAAAAATTATGCAAGCAGCGGAAGCTTATAAGCAAAGAGTTGTTGCCGCATCAGAAGGTGAAGCTAGTAGATTTGTGTCTATTTATAATGAATATGCAAAAGCTAAACAAGTTACTAAAGATAGAATGTACTTAGAAACTATGGAAAAAGTTTTAGCTGACATAGATAAAGTAATTATTGATAAAAATTCAGGCTCAGGAGTAGTGCCTTACTTACCACTACCTGAACTAGGTAAAAAGAAAGCGACAAATTAATGAAAGTAAAAAAAATTTTATTACCAACAGTTATTTTAATAGGGGCATTAGCTTTTTTCTCTATATTTATTGTTAAAGAAGTTAATCAAGCAATCGTTCTTCAATTTGGTGATCCTAAAAAAATTATATTAAAACCAGGTTTGAATTTTAAAATACCTTTTATTCAGAATGTTGTTTTTCTAGACGGTAGGATTTTAAATCTTGATACACCACCCGCAGAAGTTATTGCATCTGATCAAAAAAGATTAATTGTTGATGCTTTCGCAAGATTTCAAATTGTAGATCCTTTAAAGTTTTATATTTCAGTGGGAAATGAAAGAGTTGCAAGATCAAGATTAGCAACGATTATTAACTCAAGAATTAGAAATGTTTTGGGACAACAAGAATTACAAACATTACTATCAAAAGATAGATCTAAGCAAATGTCTTTAATTCAAGAGGGTGTAAATGCAGAAGCTCAAAAATTTGGAATTAAAATTGTAGATGTAAGAATTAAAAGAGCAGATTTACCTCAGGCTAACAGTGAGGCAATTTATAGAAGAATGCAAACTGAAAGAGAAAGAGAAGCTAAAGAGTTTAGAGCAAGAGGTGCTGAAATGGCTGTAACTATAACTTCAACTGCCGATAAAGAGGTTTCGGTTATATTGGCAAATGCCAACAAAGATTCTGAAATTATGAAGGGTGAAGGAGATGGGGAAAGAAATAAAATTTTTGCAGAAGCATTTGGAAGAGATCCGGAATTTTTTGCTTTCTATAGAGCAATGCAAGCTTATGAAACGGCATTAATAGGCGGTGAAACATCTTTGATTTTATCACCTGATAGTGAATTCTTTAAGTTTTTTGGAAACACCAAAAACTAAATCTAATACATGAAAGAGCTAATCATAGCTTTTGGTCTTTTTCTTTTTATAGAAGGAATTTTATATGCCCTATTTCCATCTAAAATGAAAAGCATGTTATTAAAATTAAATGATGTGACTAATAGTCAATTAAGAATGGGTGGATTGATCTTTACAGTAATAGGATTTATTATTATTTGGTACATAAAAAATTAAAATGGGTAAAATTAAAAAATTATTAATTACATTACTTATAGTAAATTTTGCATCTCATACTTTTGCAAATAATTTCCCAAAATCATTTGCCGACTTAGCTGAAAAATTAATGCCATCAGTTGTAAATATTTCAACTACAACAACTGTAATTACAAATTCTAACCCATTTCCAGGATTTGAATTTCCCCCAGGATCACCTTTTGAGGATATGTTTAAAGAATTTGGAACACCTCAAAAGAGAAAATCTGCAGCTTTAGGGTCTGGGTTTATAATTGACGAAAAAGGAATTGTGGTAACTAACAACCATGTCATTCAAGATTCAGAAGATATTGTAGTAAGAGTTGGTGGGGATAAAGAATATAAAGCAACAATTATTGGAGCAGATCCGTTATCAGATATTGCAGTTCTTCAAATAGATTCAAAAGAAAAATTTATTCCAGTTAAATTTGGTGATTCAGACAAAGCAAGAATTGGTGATTGGGTAATTGCCATTGGAAACCCATTTGGTTTAGGTGGAACTGTAACTTCAGGCATTATATCTGCAAGAAATAGATCAATTGGCCTCTCACGGTATGAAGATTATATTCAGACTGATGCTTCAATAAACTCTGGTAATTCTGGTGGACCTTTGTTTGATATGAATGGAAACGTAATTGGCATCAATACAGCAATTTTAGGCAAAGGAGGATCAATTGGTATTGGTTTTTCAATTCCATCAAATAGTGCAAAAAAAGTTGTTGATCAGTTAGTAAAATTTGGAGAAACAAAAAGAGGGTGGCTTGGAGTTAGAATTCAAGTAGTCACAAAAGAAATTGCTGATGTAGAAAAATTAGATAAACCAAGAGGTGCTTTAGTTGCGAGTGTAGCAGACAAAAGCCCCTCAGACAAAGCAGGCATTAAAGCTGGTGATATAATATTAGAATTTAATGGTACCAAAATAAAAGAAATGAAAGAACTTCCCAAAATAGTTGCCCAAACAGAAGTTGGAAAAACGGTAGATGTTAAAGTTTGGAGAAATAAAAAAGAAATTACTAAAAAAATAAAATTAGGGAGACTAGAAACTTCAGAAGATTTTAAAGAAAAGAAAAAAGAAGAACCAAAAGAACAAGAAATTTTAGAAATCAAATCTTTAAAAATTACTGCAAGAATATTAACCAAAGAAGATATTAAAATTAGAAAACTTCCAAATCAAACAACGGGATTAGTTATAACTAATATTGATGAAAACAGTCCCATTAATTATTTAAATATAAATGATATAATTGTAGAAGCACAAAAGAAAAAAATTAAGTCAATTAAAGATTTAGAGAACATAATTGAAAGTGCCTTGAAATCTAATCAAAAAACAATTTTAATTGTAATATATAATAATCAAAATCAAAGAAGATACATTGGTGTTAAGTTAGATTAATAATGGGCAATCAGTCTAAGATCATCTTAGTTTCTGGTCCAACTGCTTCAGGTAAATCAAATTTTGCAGTTAAAATTGCAAAAAAAATTAATGGTGAAATAGTTAATGCAGATAGCATGCAAGTTTATAAAACTTTAAAAATTCTTACTGCAAGACCTAGCAAAAAAGAACAAAAAAATATTAGACACCACCTGTATGGAGTAGTTGAATTAAATAAAAAATTTTCTACAGGTCAATGGTTAAATTTAACAATTAAAACTATCAAAAATATTCAAAAAAGAAAAAAAATTCCAATTCTAGTTGGCGGTACTGGCTTGTATTTTCAATCATTAATTAATGGCTTAGCTAAAATTCCCAAGATTCCTATTAAATTTAGAAATAAAGTTAGATTGACTCATAAAAACGAAGGTCAAAAAAAATTTTATAAAAAACTCTTAAAGATAGATTCAAGTGTTAAAAATAAGTTTGATCGAAATGATGTTCAGAGATCTTTAAGAGCCTTTGAAATTAAGTCATATACAAAAATTTCTATGTATGAATGGCTAGATAAAACCAAATCAGTATTTAAAGATAATCAATTTTTAAAATTATATATTGACTTTAAAAGAGAAGAACTTGTTCATAGAATTTTATTAAGAACAATGAAAATGATTGATAATGGAGCCCTTAAAGAAGTTAAAAACTTTCTTAAATTAAAAATTAAAAAAGATCATAGTGTTAACAGGGTAATTGGAATTGACGAATTGACACAGGTCATAAGAAATGAGATTGATTTAGACAAGGCTGAAGAGTTGATATCTATTAAAACTAGACAATACGCCAAAAGACAAGCAACATGGGCAAGAAGTAGAATGATGTTGTGGAAAAAAATTAATCCTAGCAAGATCCCTGGCTACATAAAAAGATTAAATAAATCGTCTCTTAAACTTGACCAATTAATGTAAAGTCGAATAGATTGCCAAAATGGGTAATTTATATTCAGGAGCAGAAATTGTATTCAAGTGTCTAGAGGACCAAAAAGTAGATTATATTTTTGGATATCCAGGCGGCGCTGTACTACCAATATATGATGAGTTAAAAAATCATCCAACTATAAAGCATATTTTAGTTAGACACGAACAGGGTGCAGGCCATGCTGCAGAAGGCTATGCAAGATCAAGTGGAAAACCAGGAGTTGTATTGGTTACATCAGGCCCAGGAGCCACTAATGTTGTTACTGCATTAACAGATGCTTATATGGATTCGGTACCATTAGTTTGTATTTCAGGTCAAGTACCCACACATTTAATTGGAACAGATGCTTTTCAAGAATGTGATACAACGGGAATTACAAGACCTTGTACTAAACATAACTGGCTAGTTAAAGATATAAATGACCTACCAAGAATAATGCATGAGGCATTTGAGGTTGCTACAACTGGAAGGCCAGGACCTGTGTTAGTTGATATTCCAAAAGATGTTCAGTTTGCTAAAGCAAAATATTTCAATCCTAAAAAAGGAAAAATAAATAAAAAAATTATCAATAGATTTAGTCAAGAAAATATAGATCAATTAATTAATTTAATGAGCAAAGCTTCTAAACCAATTTTTTATACTGGTGGAGGGGTAATTAATTCAGGGCCAGAAGCAAGCGAACTATTGAGAGAATTAGTTTCTTTAACTGGATTTCCAATTACATCAACGCTTCAAGGATTAGGAGCTTACCCAGGAGACGATAATCAGTTTTTGGGAATGTTAGGAATGCATGGAACTTACGAAGCAAATAATGCAATGCATGACTGTGATTTATTGATAAATATTGGAGCAAGGTTTGATGATCGTATTACAGGTAAGATTGATGAATTTTCTCCTAAATCAAAAAAAGTTCATATTGATATTGATCCATCATCTATCAATAAAATTGTAAAAGTTGATTTATCTATAGTAGGAGATGTTTGTGGTGTAATTCAAGCTATAATAAAAACTTTAAAAAAAAGAAAATTAAATATAAAAAAATCTAACAAACAAAAAATTTCTAAATGGTGGCAACAGATTCAAAAATGGAGAAAAAAAGAATCTTTAAAATTTATCAATAGTGATAAAATTATTAAACCACAACATGCAGTTCAAAGACTTTATGAATTAACAAAAAATCAAGATACCTACATAACAACTGAAGTTGGACAACATCAAATGTGGGCTGCACAACACTATAAATTTAACAAACCTAATAGATGGATGACATCTGGAGGACTTGGTACTATGGGATATGGATTACCAGCTGCTGTAGGAGTTCAAGTGGCTCATCCAAAAAAATTAGTTATAGATATTGCTGGAGAAGCTTCAATTTTAATGACTATGCAAGAGATTTCAACAGCTGTTCAGTATAATTTACCAATTAAGATATTTATTTTGAATAATCAATATATGGGAATGGTTAGACAGTGGCAGGAATTGCTTCATGAGAAAAATTATTCTGAAAGTTATTCAGAGGCCTTGCCTGACTTTGTAAAATTGGCAGAAGCTTATGGATGTGTTGGCATTAGAGCGAAAAACCCTGATGAATTGGATGAAAAAATTCAAGAAATGATAAATGTAGACCAGCCTGTAATTTTTGACTGTCATGTTGATCAAGATGAAAATTGTTTTCCAATGATCCCATCAGGCAAACCTCATAATCAAATGTTATTAGGCCCAAAAGATCAAGAAGAAAACAAGATTACTGGCAAAGGGAAGGCACTAGTATAAAATGGCAAAATCTAGATCAGCTTATAGCGTACCAACTAAAATAGGAAAATTAGACACTCATATCTTTGTTGTTTGGGTTGATAATGAAGCAGGTGTACTTGCTAGAGTCGTTGGTCTTTTCTCAGGAAGAGGATACAACATTGAATCGTTGGCTGTTGCGGAAGTTGATCATAAAAAAAATCTTTCGAGAGTAACAATTGTTACAGTTGGAACACCACAGGTAATTGAACAAATTACGCTACAACTAAAAAAATTAGTGCCAGTTCATAAAGTAGCTAATTTTAAAAGAGAAGATAAAAGGGTAATTTTTAAAGAAATGGCTTTATTAAAAGTAGTTGGAAACCAAGCAAAGATTAAAAAAGCCTTAAATGCTTGTAAAAAATTTAATCCAGTTATATTAGATAAAACAAATAAATCTGTTGTAATTCAAATTACTGCATTGAGAAGAGAAATAGATAAAATGAGCAAAAATTTAAAACCACTTGGTCTTATTAGTGTCTCAAGAACTGGAGCGGTTGCAATGACACGAGGCGCAGAAATATTTAATTAATCATTAAAGGAGAAAAAAATGAAAATGTTTTATGAAAAAGATGCAGATGTAGATTTAATTAAAAGTAAAAAAATAGCAATTTTTGGATATGGAAGCCAGGGACACGCACATGCATTAAACTTAAAAGACAGTGGAGCCAAAGAAGTTGTTGTAGCTCTTAGAGATGGTTCAGCAAGTAAAGCTAAAGCAGAATCTAAAGGACTAAAGGTAATGAATTTATCAGATGCAGCAGAGTGGGCAGAAGTTGCAATGATACTTACTCCAGATGAATTACAAGCAACAATTTATAAAAATCATATTGAGCAAAGAATAAAAGAAGGAACAAGTTTAGCTTTTGCTCACGGGTTAAACATTCATTACAAACTTATTGATGCAAGAAAAGACTTGGATGTATTTATGGTTGCACCAAAAGGACCAGGACATTTAGTTAGAAGCGAATTTGAAAGAGGTGGAGGAGTACCATGTTTATTTGCTGTTCACCAGGATGGAACTGGCAAGGCAAGAGATCTTGCATTATCTTATGCTTCAGCAATTGGTGGTGGTAAATCAGGAATTATTGAAACAACCTTCAAAGATGAGTGTGAAACAGATTTATTTGGAGAACAATCAGTGCTTTGTGGTGGATTAGTTGAATTGATTAAAAATGGTTTTGAAACTTTGACTGAAGCTGGGTATGAGCCTGAAATGGCATACTTTGAATGTCTACACGAAGTAAAATTAATAGTAGATTTAATCTATGAAGGTGGAATTGCTAACATGAATTACTCCATCTCAAATACAGCAGAATACGGTGAATATGTATCTGGTAAAAAAATTGTAGATAATGAAAGTAAAAAAAGAATGAAAGAGGTACTTGCTGACATTCAATCTGGTAAATTTACTAAAGACTGGATGAAAGAATGTGAGGGAGGACAAAAGAATTTTTTGAAAATGAGAAAAGATCTTGCTGATCATCCAATCGAAAAAGTGGGCGCTGAACTTAGAGCAATGATGCCTTGGATTGGTAAAAAGAAATTGATAGATAGTGATAAAAGTTAAAACTTATTAAGCAATTTCTACTTATAGTTAATAGAAAAAAACCTAAATCGATCGTATTATAATCATAATTTAACAAAATATTTTGCAATCTCTCTTATAGATTGTATTATAGTTTTAAAATTATTTGTTATGAGCGATAAAAATAGAGTTCTATTATTTGATACAACAATGCGAGATGGTGAGCAATCTCCAGGAGCCTCTATGAGTCTTGAGGAAAAAATTCAAATTGCAAGAGTTTTTGATGAGATGGGGATTGACATAATAGAAGCAGGATTTCCAATAGCATCTCCAGGTGATTTTGAAGCTGTAACCGCTATTAGCAAAATTTTGAAAAATTCTATACCAGCTGGTCTTGCAAGGCATTCAAAAAAAGATATCGATGCATGTTATGAAGCATTAAAATCTGCACCAAGATTTAGAATTCATACTTTTATTTCAACAAGTTCACTTCACATGAAGCATAAATTAAATAAATCACCAGAACAAGTTTATGAAAGTATTAAAGAGCATGTTACCTATGCTAGAAATTTTACTGATGATGTTGAGTGGTCTTGTGAAGATGGCACCAGAACAGACATTGACTATATGTGCAAAACTGTAGAACTTGCAATTAATTGTGGAGCAAAAACTATAAATATTCCCGATACAGTTGGTTATACAGTTCCTTCAGAGTTTACTAAAATTATTACTACATTAAAAAATAAAGTTCCAAATATTGATAAGGCCATTTTGTCAGTTCACTGTCATAATGACTTAGGATTAGCTGTTGCAAATTCTTTAGCAGGAGTTTCGGCTGGAGCAAGACAGGTTGAGTGCACAATAAATGGAATAGGTGAAAGAGCGGGAAATGCTGCTCTTGAGGAAATTGTTATGGCGATAAGAACTAGAAATGATTTATTACCGTATTCAACTGGTATTAAAACTGAGTTATTAAGTAAAGCTTCAAAAATTGTATCAAACGCAACATTTCCCGTTCAATTTAACAAAGCCATTGTTGGGAAAAATGCATTTGCACATGAAGCGGGTATCCATCAAGATGGGATGCTTAAAAATAGAGAAACATATGAAATTATGACACCAGAAAGTGTAGGCGTTAAGAAAACCTCATTAGTTATGGGAAAACACTCAGGAAGACATGCCTTTAAAGAAAAATTAACAGACCTTGGTTATATGAGCGTTACAGATGATGTAATTCAAACTGCCTTTGGTAAATTTAAAATTTTAGCAGATAAAAAAAAACATGTTTATGATGATGATATCGCAGCCTTAGTTGATGATAGCATGGTTTTAGATAAGAATGTTATAAATTTAAAATCATTAAAAGTTTTTGCTGGTACAGGTGAGCCCCAAACAGCTGAAATGACACTTGATGTTTATGGAGAAGTTAAACAAACTATAGAAAAAGGTGACGGACCAGTAGACGCTATTTTTAAATGTATAAAAGTTTTATATCCTCACGATGTTAAATTGCAACTATACCAGGTCCACGCAGTCACAGAAGGAACTGATGCTCAAGCTACTGTCAGTGTTAGAATCGAAGAAAATGGAAAAACAACAGTTGGACAGGCAGCTGATACTGATACATTGGTTGCTTCGGCAAATGCTTATTTAAATGCATTAAATAAGATGCTAATAAAAAGAGAAAAGACAGCACCAGGATCAAATATTAATCATCAAAAAGTAAGAGGTATATAAAATGGCTAATTGGTATAAAAAATTAACAAGTATTTGGAGTCAAGACATGGCAATAGACCTTGGAACAGCAAATACACTGGTCGTATTAAAAGGACATGGTGTAGTTCTTAATGAACCGTCAGTTGTAGCTATTGTTGAAAATATGGGAAAAAAAACTGTTTTAGCTGTTGGTGATGAGGCAAAAACTATGCTTGGAAGAACACCAGGAAATATTAGTGCAATTAGACCTTTAAGAGACGGTGTTATTGCTGATTTTGTTGTAACTGAAGAAATGATTAAACATTTTATAAAAAAAGTTCATAAAAATAGTACATTTGCAAATCCTAGAATTTTAATTTGTGTACCAACAGGATCTACACCAGTTGAAAGAAAAGCAATTCAGGATAGTGCTTTAGCTGCTGGAGCAAGAAGAGTTCAATTAATTGAAGAACCTATTGCAGCTGCAATTGGAGCAGGTTTACCAATTTCAGAAGCAACGGGATCAATGGTTGTGGATATTGGTGGAGGAACTACTGAAATTGCAGTCATGTCTTTAGGGGGAGTGGTTTATTCTAGATCTTTAAGGATTGCAGGTGATGCTATGGATGGAGCATTAATTAATTATATGAGAAAAGAATATAATCTTATGATTGGAGATAGCACTGCAGAAAAAATTAAAAAAGAAATAGGAACTGCAATACCTTCAAACAATAATACCTATGCAGTAAAAGGAAGAGACTTAAGATCCGGAACACCTAAAGAAGTAAATATAACAGAAGAAGATACCGCTGAGGCTTTAAGTGATATTTTAAAAGAAATGGTTAACGGAATAAAAGATGCGCTAGAAAATACACCTCCTGAATTGTCAGCTGATTTAGTAGATATGGGTTTAACATTGACTGGTGGAGGGGCTTTATTAAAAAATATTGATAAAAGATTTTCTAAAGAAACAGGATTACCAGTTCATATAGCGGAAGACCCACTAGCATGTGTTGCTATTGGAACGGGAAAAGCTTTAGAGCAAGAGGAAACATTTTCTACTGTATTGTCTGAATATTAAAAATAATGGAACCAAGTAGAGATGATTTTGTAATTGCAATTCGATCTGCTTTTTTAAAAAAAGGGACTCAACAAAGGTTTTCATTAATTGGTTTAATTTTTTTTTCAATCATAATAATAGTTTTAGGAAATTTTAATTTTAAAGCTGTTAACTATTTAAAAATATCAATTAAAGAAATTGTTTATAGGTCGTCATTTATCATTTCTGTTCCAGAAAATTATTTAAAAAAAACTATCTCTGTAACTAAAGAACATTTTGAGCTTTATGATAATTATGAAAACTTAAAATTAGAATTTGATACATTGAAGCAAAGAAAAGTATTAGATGAATATAATATTTTAGAAAATAAGCGATTACAAAAAATAGTAGATAACTTCTACATAGAATCTAATGAAATATTTGCAAAAATATTAATAGACAAACAGAGTCCTTTTTTAAAATCTGTTGTTGTTAATAAGGGCAGTAAGGACAATGTTAAGATGGGAATGACGGTTTTAGATGGTAAATATTTAATAGGAAAAATTGTAGAAGTTAATTATTTGAGTGCACGGGTTTTGCTGTTATCAGATTTAAATAGTAAAATTCCAGTATCTATAGAGCCAGGTGGCTTACAATCTATACTTTCAGGCACAGGAGATAGCCACGGGATCATTCAATATCAAAAAAAAGAACATGTTATTGAAGATAATAGCATAGTTTATACATCAGGCGCAGGTGGACTTTTTAAATCAGGAATACCAGTTGGCAAAATTGAAACAATAGACCCTTCATTAATTGGAAACAAAAAAGTTAATTTTTTTTCAGATTTCACACAACTAAGGTTTGTTAAAATTGTATCTTACAAGGTAGAAAAATAAATGACAGAAATAACCAATACAGGTTTTTTAAAAAAAATATTATCTTACTTACCAGTGATATTACTTTTTATTTCTGTTTTAAATGAATCTGATTTTAATTATTCAGGCATTGAGTATTTTTCATTTAATTTTAGCTATATCTTAATTTTTTATTATAGCTTAAAAAAAAGCCGGAGCTTAGGCTATGGATTAATTTTTATTGCTGGATTATTTAATGATGTTGTTATTGGTATACCTATAGGAATAAGCAGTTTAATGTATTTGTTAATATGTGGATTTGCTGCATACCTAAAAAATATAACCCTAAGACCAAGCCTAACAAAGGATTGGATGTTTTTTTTAATGACGATTCTTGTGGTAAATTCTATTTTTTATATTTTATTAATTTTACTTTTTTCTTATGAAATAGATTATTTCATCTTATTAACGAATATAGTATTTACTTTTTTGCTATATTTTATTTTTTCTTATGTGTTTGGATTATATGAAAAATTAATTTCTGGTAAGTATTATGCTTAATGGAGGTTTAGGAATTAAAAAACTACACACGATCAACAGAAGAATGTTTATTATTTCTGTTGCAAAAATTATTATATTCTCTGGCATAATTACAAGATTGTTTTCACTTCAGATCAGTGAAAATAAAAAATATTTAACATTATCTGATAAAAATAGATTAAGAGAGTGGAGATTGCCACCTGTGAGAGGAGAATTTTTAGACTACTTTGGAAATATTGTTGCTGGTAATTTAAAAGTTTATCAGCTTCATGTAATACCTGAGCAAGTCGAAAATTTTAAGTATTTAATGATAAGGTTGAAAGATATTTTAAATCTTAATGATAAAGAATTTTTAAAAATAATAAAAAAAAAGAATGCTCAAAAACCCTGGGAGACTTTAATAGTATCAGAAAATTTATCTTGGGAGCAGTTTACAAAAGTAAATTTTTTTCTTCACGAGTTAATTGGAGCAAAGCCTGTTTTATCCGTGACCCGAGATTACCCATTTAAAGAAAATTACACACATATATTAGGATACGTTAGTCAAGCTAGTAAAGATGATATTCTAAGAAACCCGATTATTAAAAAAAGTCATGTTCCAGGACTAAGAGTTGGAAAAATTGGTTTAGAAAAAACTTTTGAAAATGACCTGATAGGAATCAATGGTATTCAAAGATATGAAGTAAATGCTTATGGCAAAAGAATTAATCAAATAGATCACCAAGAAGGAATTAAAGGTAAAACAATTAAACTTACAATTGATACTGAAATTCAAAAATTGTGTAATGATTTATTAGATAATAGAGCAGGCTCAATAAGTGTCATGGATATTTTTACAGGTGAGATCGTTGCCATGCACTCATCACCTTCTTTTGATCCAAATTTATTTTTATTTGGTATCAGTCAAGATGATTGGCAGTTAATAAGAAATAATAAATTAAAGCCCTTAACTAACAAAACTTTATCAGGATTATATTCTCCTGGTTCAACTATTAAACCAATAGTTGCTTTGTCTGCACTTGAAAATGATGTTATTTCACCAAACTTTAAAGTGAATTGTCAGGGCAAAATGGAAATGTATGGGCAAACTTATCACTGCTGGAAAAAAAAAGGGCATGGATTTGTAAACTTAAGAGAAGCCATAAAACAATCATGTGATACTTATTTTTATGAAATTGCTAGAAAGCTTGGGGTTGATCGTTTAAAGGAAACATCTTTAAAGTTTGGCTTAGGAGAAAAAGTTTTAAAAGATGTTTTTGAAAACGAAAAAAAGGGCTTGGTTCCAAATACAACTTGGAAGAAAAACACATTAGGCAAAGGCTGGGTGTTAGGAGAAACTTTAATTACAGGTATTGGACAGGGATATATTCAAACCACACCCTTGCAACTGTGTCTAATGACAGCCCAGCTTGCAAATGGTGGATTTAAAATTTATCCAAAAATAATAGTGGAAAAAAATCAAAATACTTATGAGGAGATTCAAGGTATAATAGCTAAAAACACAAAAATGGCTAAAGAAACAAAAGATGGTTTAGAAGAAGCTAGTGAGCAAATTCTTAATTTTATTAGTGAAAAAAAATATGAACCTCTTTACAGAAACCAAGAAAATATAAAATTTATATTAGATGCCATGTTTGGTTCAACCAATGAAGTTAGGGGCACTTCCTATTCCTCAAGGATTGAAGATAAAAAATATCAGTTTGCTGGAAAAACAGGAACGTCACAAGTTAAAAGAATAACAGCAAAAGCAAGAGAGCTTGATTTAAAAACAATGGAAATTCCTTACGAGGAAAGAGATCATGCTTTATATATTGCATTTGGTCCTTATAAAAACCCTAGATATTCTGTTAGTATTGTAATTGAGCATGGAGGCTCTGGAAGTTCAACTGCAGCACCAATTGCAAAAAAACTATTCAAATTAATAATAGATAGGCATGAACTTAGAGAAAAAATTAGAAAACAAAGTTTACAGGAAGTATAAATGTTAAATCAAAGTTCATTAAATGATAAATTATCCATATTTCAAAAGCTAAAAAATTTTGATTTAACTTTATTAATCTGTATTTTATTGCTTGGAATAATCAGTGCATTCTCAATGTATTCTACTGATGGTGGTGAAATTTTATATCATAGTCAAAGTCATATTTTAAAATTTTTAATTTTTTTCCCAATGATGATTTTACTATCTTTTTTGAATATTAGATTTTGGCATTTTATAGGATATATTTTTTATTTTATTGTTTTGTTATTTTTAATATGGGCATCTTTATATGGGATTAAAGCTTCAGGGTCTCAAAGATGGATAGATTTATACTTTATAAATCTTCAACCTTCAGAGCTTATGAAGATTGCGATTATATTGTGTCTAGCAAAATACTACCATCGCTTACACTTGGAAAAAGTGAATACTTTTCGGAGCATAATATTTGTTATAATTATATTAATGCTTCCTATCATGCTTGTGATTAGCCAACCTGATTTAGGAACCTCTGTATTGATTGCTTTGAGTGGACTAGTTGTTTTATGGTTAGCAGGATTAAATATAAAATATTTTTTATATTCATTTATAACTCTAATTATTACAATGCCATTTGCTATTTCATTTTTAAAACCTTATCAAAAGTTAAGAATTTTAACCTTTCTTAATCCTGATAGAGATCCCTTAGGTGCTGGCTATCAAATTATTCAGTCTAAAATTGCAGTTGGTTCAGGAGGATTAACTGGGAAGGGGTTTTTAAAAGGTACTCAAAGTTATTTAGAGTTTTTGCCAGAAAAGCACACTGATTTTATATTTACTTTATTTTCTGAGGAGCATGGGTTTATAGGATCTGTGACTCTTTTAATGATTTATGCAATTGTCATTTTTAGAGTTTTAAGTATAGGCTCTAAATCAAGAAGTTATTTTGCAAAACTTTTTTGTTATGGGTTTGGTTCTGCAATTTTTTTCTATGTATCGGTAAATATGTCTATGGTTTTGGGGTTATTACCTATAGTAGGGTCCCCATTGCCCATCATGTCTTATGGTGGTTCTTCAATGTTAGCAACAATGATAGGATTTAGTATTGTTTTTAGCGCAAAAATTAATCAAAAACAGTTAATTATTTAAATTTTTACATAATAAGTTTGCTTAATTTGTCGCTACAATAATTATAATTAATAATTATAAGATTACTTAATGAAAAAAAAATTAACCATAGGAATAATTGGTGCTGGCATACAAGGAATTTCTAATGCGCTTTTTTTACAAAAAAAAGGGTTTCAAGTAACTATATTTGACAGAGAAGAGCCTGGCAGCACAACGGCATCATATGGAAATGCAGGTCATTTTTCTCCATATGCATCTGTACCAATAAATAGACCCGATGTTTTGTCAGACGTTCCATCAATGCTTTTAAATTCTGCAGGGCCACTTGCCCTTAAATGGAATTATGTTCCAAAAATGATTCCATGGTTTTTAAGCTTTATAAGAAACTGTACATCAAATAGAATGATGCATACTGCCAAAAATATGCACCAGATACTAGACTTAGCTCTGCCAGCTTATGATGAGCTGTTTGATGAAATAAATCTTGAGGGACTTGTTGAAAAAAAAGGTATTTTATATATTTGGAACAATCAAAATTTAAAAAGTAGAGAACTTGAAATTAAAGTTAGAAATGAACTTGGTGTAGATCAACAAGTAGTAACACCCAAAGAAATTCATGATCTTGAGCCCAATATAAAACCTTTTTATCATGGAGGCGTTTATTATCAATATGGAAGACATGCAAGAAATCCAAAAAAAATACTTGTAAAATTATTTGAACTTTTTTTAAAAAAAGGTGGAAAGTTTTTAAAGATAAATATTAAAGATATTAGTTTTGATGAAGAAAAACCAGTTGCAAAAACTGAAACACAAAAATTTATTTTTGATAAAATCGTTATTGCCTGTGGTGCATTTTCTAAAAAATTAACAGATAATTTAGATGAAAAAATACCACTAGATACTGAACGAGGCTATCATGTTCATTTTAAAGATTGCGATTATCTCTTAAATAGACCTGTAATTTTTCAAAATAGAGGCTTTGGCATCACTCCAATGGAGCAAGGACTCAGAGTTGTCGGAACAGTTGAATTTGGAGGATTAAATAATCCGCCATCTAAATCTAGAGTTAAAAATTTAATAGAAAATGCAAAATATATGTTGGATAATCTGCCAGAGCACGAAGATGAATGGTTAGGTTTTAGGCCAAGTTTGCCAGATTTTTTGCCTGTAATAGGACCTTCCAAAAATCATAAAAATGTCTTTTACTGTTTTGGCCATCATCATTTAGGGTGGACTCTAGGGCCAATTTCAGGGAAAATAATTTCAGGAATGATTGCTAATGAAAATACTAATTTAGATTTAAAACCTTATAGCTCTCTTAGATTTAATTAAGTGGTTCAAAAAAATAAAGCTTATTTGATGTTAGTTTTAGCAACATTGTTTTGGGCAGGTAATTTTGTAGTTGGTAAAATTGCTTTTATTGAAAATGTTCCACCTTTTTCTTTTGCATTTTTTAGATGGCTTCTTGTTTGGATGATATTATTACCTTTTACTTATAAAGAAATTTTAAAAATAAAAAAAGAAATTATAAAAAATTTACCATTATTATTTATACTAGGGTTTTCTAGCGTAGGTGTATTTACTTCATTCACTTATAATGCTCTAAATTATACTCAGGTAATTAATGCTTCGCTGTTTAATACCGTAATACCTGCAATGATTATTTTGGTTTGTTTTTTATTAAAAATTGAAAAAACAAATATTTATCAATTATCGGGCTTGTTAATTTCTGTATTAGGAATTTTAGTTATTATCACAAAGCTTGATCTAAATATTTTATTTACTTTAAATTTTAATAAGGGTGATATATTTATGATTGGAGCAGTAATAGCCTGGGGAATATATTCTGCATTTTTAAAAAAAAGAACATTCCAAGTTTCCTTACTAACTCTTGTTCAGATTTTCTGTTCAATTGGCTTGTTAATTTTGATGCCATCATTCTTATATGAACTAATGCAAGGTAAAACTGTAGTGGTAAATAATAATCTTATTTATATTTTGCTCTATGTTGCCATATTTCCTAGTATTGGATCATATTATTGCTGGGCTGGAGCAGTGTCAATAATAGGCGCAAATAAAGCTGGAATATTTTTGTCGTTAATTCCATTATTTAGCACAATATTTGCAATAATATTTTTTAATGAAAAATTTTTATTTTTTCATTTCATTGGATCAATTTTAATTATATTAGGTTTATTTTTATCAAACAAAAAAACTATAAATGCTTAAAGTTGCAATATTAGATGATTATCAAAATGTTTCACAAGAATTTGTGGATCTAAAGAAACTATCTGGAAAATACGAATTTAAAATTTTTAGTGAACCTTTTTTGAATGAAGCGGAAGCTATAGATCAGTTAGCTGACTTCGAGGCCCTATTAATTATGAGGGAGCGAACATTAATTACTAAAAATTTAATTGATAATTTAAATGATTTAAAATTTATTATTACTAGTGGTATGAGAAATAGTGCAATTGATTTATCAGCAGCAAAAAAAAGAAGAATTGTTGTTTCTGGAACAGAAATAAATAGTAACCCAGCAGCAGAATTAACTTGGGCTCTAATTTTAGGTTTATCTAGAAATTTTAAAGAAGAAATAGAAAATATGTACCAGGGCTATTGGCAAACCACTGTCGGATTTGAGTTGAAAGGAAAAATTTTAGGTTTAATCGGACTTGGGAAAGTTGGATCTCAAGTAGCAAAAATAGGTAAAGCTTTTGGTATGCAGGTTATGGCTTGGAGTGAAAATTTAAATTTAGATAAATGCAAAGAATTAGATGTATTACCGTGTAGCAAGGAAGACTTAATTCAAAATTCAGATTTTTTATCAATTCATGTACAGGGTGGAGAAAGATATAAAGAATTAATTAAGTTAAAAGAGATTGATCAAATGAAAAAAACAGCTTTTCTAATAAATACAGCCAGAGGATCAATTATCAATGAGGATGATTTAATTATTGCGTTATCAACAAATGTAATTGCAGGCGCTGGTCTTGATGTTTATGAAAAAGAACCATTGCCAGAAGGCAATAAATTAAGATTTTTACCTAATGCATTATTAATGCCACATGTTGGCTATGTTACTGCTGAAAACTATAATATTTTTTTTACACAAATGATCGAAAGTTTAGAGGCCTCTGTAAAAGGAAAACCAATACGTTTAATTGAATAAAATGTTAGAATATTTCAAACTTTTATATTATTCGTTTTATAGACCAAAGATTTTTTTTTCTAAAAAAACCTATTCATTATTTCAAGAGGATTTATTTATCAAAAAATATTTTAAAAATAGATCAAAAGGTTTTTTTATTGATGTTGGTTGCTACCACCCACTAGACGGCAATAATACTCAACTTTTGTATAAGAAAGGATGGAATGGTATTAATTTTGATATCAACCATTATTCTATAAAACTTTTTGAATTTTTTAGAAAAAGAGACATCAATATTCACTCAGGTATTTCAAATAAAAAAACTAAATTAACAATGTACTATAGAAAAGAAATCAACATGTTAAACACGCTTGATAAAAAAATAGCAAAAATTCATTTTAGAAATGGCTTTAAAAAGAAAAATATTCAGGTGAATACATTAAATTTTTTTATTTCTAAATACTTTAAAAAAATTGAAAAAATAGATTTTTTAAACATTGATGTTGAAGGAGTTGAATTAAATGTTTTAAAATCTTTAAACTTTAAACAGTATAAACCTCAATTAATATGCATTGAAATCCATAATTCTAAAAATATGTACGATACAAATTATAATTATTTAAAGTCTAATGATATCTATAAATATCTAATTAATAAGGGGTATCATATAGTTTGGAAAAAAAAATATTCGTTTATACTTGAAAGAAAAAATGACAAAAAAAATTAATAAAGATCTTACAGCTGAACAAAAACTCGTATTATTTGAGGATGGAACTGAAGCTCCAGGCACTAGTGAGTTAAATACCGAGAAAAGAGAAGGTGATTACCACTGTGTTAATTGTGGAGAAAAATTATTTGATTCAAGTGCTAAATATGAAAGCGGTTCAGGCTGGCCTTCATTTTATCAATCACTTCCAGATGCTTTTGAAACCAAAACAGATACTTTACTGGGTTACGGGCGAGTAGAATACCATTGTAAAAAATGTGGTGGTCACCATGGTCATATATTTGAGGATGGGCCAAATCCAACAGGAAAAAGATACTGCAATAATGGTGTCTGTTTAATCTTTAAACCAAAAAGTTAATGACTAGAAATAAACCAAACGAAGTAGCTTATCATGTGTTATCGCATCACATTGACCATTATGCGACACCAGACGTTACTGTTTCTTTTGAATAATTTTTTAAGACTAGCAGTTAATTTATTTTAAAAGATCTTGTAACTTATTTTCTTTTTCAAGAGCTCTAACATCATCATAACCACCAATGTGTTGATCATCAAAAAAGATTTGAGGAATAGTTCTTTTACCATTAGCTTTTGTAATCATTTCATCCATTGCACCGTCAACTGTTGCAATATTAATTTCTTTGTATTCAACTTTGTTTCTAGCTAATAATTTTTTTGCTGCATCACAAAAATTACAAAGTGGACCTGTATAAATTGTTACATTTTTCATGGCTTATAAATAATCATTCTTTTTAATTTTACTAGTAATTTCTTTTCTAGAATATTCAAATTTTTTTCTATGTTTTATACTTTTTTGATTAACTCTTTTTCTCCACAGTCTAAAAGACACTGGTTTTATAGAACGTCTCATAATCTTAATAACTTCACCTTCTGTCTTTCCAGTCTTTTGCTCTATTTCTTCAAAAGTGATCCTGTCTGCCCAGGCTGCCCAAACGATCCAATTTGGGTCATCAATATGGGGCTCAGGATTTTTAACTCTAGTTATGGGGGTGTGACCTTTTTTTTTCATAAATCCTCTATTTTCATTATATTTGAAAAAAATGATTAATGCATTTTATTTAAGGACATGATAATATCTAATTTAGATAGTCCATCTTAGCCATCTTTAGCTCCCGGTTTTTTTGGACTATCCTTAAATCTTAAAATGTTCCCTTTAAATTATTTCCTTTTTTTACAGATAATTTTGTTTCTTTTTATAACCCCCGGAACACCTAGGATTGTAATTATTTCATATTCAATGAATTACGGAGTTCAAAAATGTGTTTGGACAGCATTAGGTGACATTACCGCAAATATTATTCAAGCCACTTTGGTAATTTTTGTTCTTGGATCTTTTTTTGTCGATAACCCAAATTTTTTAAATATTTTTAAATGGATTGGGATAGCCTATCTACTTTATCTTGCTTATGATATTTACAACTCAAGTCTAAAAGACGTAAGCTCAAACAATACTTATTCAAAAAGTTTTTTTTCATTCTTTAAAGATGGTTTTCTAGTTGCGGGCACAAGCCCTAAGGCTTGGATGTTTTTTCCTTTAATTTTTCCACAATTTATTGATTTTAATTCTAATTATATTGTTCAATTTTTAGTTTTAATAACTACTTATGTTGTTTTAGATTTTTTATCTTTAATTGCTTATGCGGTGCTTGCTAGAAAGTTAATTGTTTGGATTAAAGCCAATCCAAAAGTTATAAATTCAATTTCAGCGTGTGTATTAATAATTATTGCTATTATTATAGCTTTCATTCAAAAATATTAAGTCGCAACCCTCTATTAGTGTCTTGTTTGTTCTTTAATTTAGAAGTTTAATTAATTTTTTAAATTTAAAAACTAATAGAGGTAAAATAAAATGAAAATCAGAAATATACTAATTACTTTAGTTTCTGCAATTGCTCTTTTAATTTCAGCTTCAACTATATCTTTTGCAAAGGTAGTTGGTGATAAAATTATTTTAGGTGCAGCTGTTTCATTAACTGGAAAATATTCATCTAATGGTGTTCATACTCAAAACGGCTACAACTTAGCAGTTGAGAGAATTAACAGCATGGGTGGTGTTAAAGTTGGTGGAAAAACTTACAAGTTTGACATTATTTATTACGATGATGAATCAAACTCCGGAAGAGCAGCACAACTTGCAGAAAGATTAA
>Ga0209709_10001327_pt1 | contig 22985 bp, 23 predicted proteins | sample ArcticOcean_MG_C_2_FD_187435 | JGI IMG/M metagenome (GOLD analysis project Ga0209709, IMG submission 187435) | Marine microbial communities from western Arctic Ocean - ArcticOcean_MG_CB4_136 (SPAdes) (version 2) | ecosystem: Environmental > Aquatic > Marine > Oceanic | place: Arctic Ocean...
TAATTGTTTGTTTTTCTGAAAAATTTTTAAGTATTGAAAAAGAAATTAGATTTTTTTTAAGGTCAAAAATGTACAATAATAAAAAAGTGTTAATTAAAAACAATGAAGGTAAAAAAATTATTAGAAAGCTTTTTTTAATCATAATTAAGAATCCTAAAAAATATTTAACAATAGATCAATTGAAAAAAAATAAACATAGAGCTATTGCTGATTATATATCTGGAATGACTGATAGATATGCTATTAACCTGTATAAGAGTGTTAAATGAATATATTTAACATTTATTTAGATAGAATTAAAGATTTAATTATAAAATTAAAAGACCAGGGATTAATTGCATTACCAGAATCTTTAAAGGGTATTAATGTTGATGTCCCCCCCTCAAAGTTTGATTGTGACATCTCAACAAATATTTCTATGGTTTTATCAAAAATTAATAAAAAATCTCCTTTAGATCTAGCTAATCAATTAATTCTTTTAATTAAAAACGAAGATCCTGATATTGAAACCATTGTAGTTGCTAAGCCAGGTTTTATTAATATTAAGTTTAAACCATCTTTTTGGAATAAATTTGTCAAAGAAATTTTAAACAATTATCAATCATTCGGTGTTAATCTTAAAGAAGATAAAAAAAAATACTTAATAGAATTTGTTTCAGCCAATCCAACAGGTCCTCTTCATGTAGGCCATTGTAGAGGAGCTATTTTAGGAGATGTTATTGCAAATATTTTGATATTTAACAAACATGAAGTTTCCAAAGAGTACTATGTAAACGATTATGGCAATCAAATTATTAACTTTACAAAATCAATTTATTTAAGAATTAGAGAAATTTTAAATAAAGAAAAATTTCCAATAGATAATCCAGATCTTTATCCTGGTGATTACTTAATTGAGATTGCAAATAATATAATAAATGAAAACAAAGCTCTAAATTTTGCTACTTTTGAAAATATTTCCAAAGAGTTAACCAAGCTCTCTGTAGAACAATCCTTAAAAATGATAAAAAAAAATCTTAATAATTTAGGTATTGTTCACGATAATTTTGTAAGTGAAACTGATATTGTTAACAATAATGAAGTCGATAAAGTTATTAATAATCTCAAAAAGAATAATTTTATTTATACTGGAAAAATTAAAGCTCCAAAAAATAAAGATGAAAATCAATGGGTTGAAAGAGAGCAATTGTTATTCAAATCAACAAATTTTGGTGATGATAAAGATAGAGCCTTACAAAAATCAGACAAAAGTTGGACTTACTTTGCTAGTGATGCCGCCTATCACAATAATAAATTAGATAGAAATTTTGATCTATTAATAAATATACTTGGTGCCGATCACGCTGGTTATATTAAAAGAATTACGTCTGTTGTTGATGCTTTATCTGATTCAAAAAATAAATTAACCTGTAAAGTAAGTCAGCTGGTCAAGTTGATAAAAGAAGGCAAACCATTTAAAATGTCAAAAAGAAAAGGTGATTATATTACGGTTGAAGACTTAATTTCTGAAGTAGGAAAAGATGCCACAAGATTTATTATGTTAAACAGAAGCAGTGATGTAGAGTTAGATTTTGATTTTACTAAAGTTAAAGAAAAATCAAAAGATAATCCTTTATATTATGTGCAGTATTGTTATGCGAGAATATCATCTGTCTTTAGACATACAAATAATGACATTAATGATAATCTTAAAATTGACAAATATGACTTTAACTATAGCTCCAATGAAATTAAAATATTAAAAAAAATATCTGAGTGGCCAAAATGTATAGAGACATCCAGTAGTAGATTAGAGCCACATAGGATACCTGTCTATTTATATGAATTGGCTTCTGAGTTTCATTCATATTGGAGTCTTGGGAAAGATAACGATAAATTTCGGTTTATTAATGAAAAAAAAAAAATTTCAAATGAAAAATTAGTTTTTTTAAAAATAATATCAAATGTTATTAAATCAGGCATGTCCATAGTCGGAGTAAACGTTCCTGAAAAAATGTAATGTTTAAAGAATTAAAATTTTTTTTTTATATAGTTATAATTTTTATTTTTGTTTTTTTTACAACTAAGTATTATTTTTCTGATCAAAATAAAAAAAAATCCTATAGGTCTATAAATAATTTAGATAATAAGATTAGTGAATATTCAAAAAATCTTCCTTTACTTAAAAGTGATACAAATAATATTGTTGAATATGTTGAGACTGCAGGAACAGATAATAAAAAAAAATATAATTTTTGGAAACTACTCATTGATGATAAAAAATAGAAGATCTTTTATAGTTGGATTGAAATCAACATCACTACTTGCTAAAGAAAAAAAATTTTTGATAAAATATAAACCTTGGGGAGTAATTCTTTTTTCAAGAAATATTAATAATTTAATACAAGCAAGAAAATTAACAGATAGTATAAGATTAATTTTTAAAGATAAAAAGTACCCAATATTAATAGATGAAGAGGGTGGACGCGTGACCAGGTTGAAAAAAATTTATGATAATAGTGTTTTTACGGGGAGTTTTTTTGGAAAAATATATGCCAAAGATAAAAAAAAATTTATTTCATATTATAAAATTTTTACAGACCAAACATCATTTTTTTTGAATAAAATAGGTGTAAACATTAATACTGTACCAGTTCTTGATTTGAAAAGAAAAAAATCTAGCAATATAATTGGCGATAGATCTTTTAGCACTAACCCTAAAATTATTGAGGATATAGGAAATTATTGTATTTCAAATTTTAAAAAAAAAAAAATAGGTACGGTAATTAAGCATATTCCAGGACATGGATTAGCTAAAGTAGATAGTCATATTTTAACACCAATTGTTAAAAAATCACTAAATTACTTAAAAAAAAATGATTTTTTACCATTCAAAAAAAAACAATGCTTTTTTGCTATGACAGCTCATATTATTTATCAGGACATTGATAAAAAATATACAGCCACTCATTCAAAAAAAGTAATAAAACTAATTAGAAATTATATTAAATTTAAAAATATTATTATTTCTGATGATCTATCTATGCAAAGCTTAAAATTTTCTATGGAAGAAAATACTATCAGATCATTTAAGGCTGGTTGTAATTTAGTTCTTCATTGTAATGCTAAATATAAAGAAATGTTAAAAGTAGCTGTAAATTCACCAATTATTAATAACTTTATAATTAAAAAAACTTCAGAATTTTACAAGATTTTAAGTTAGTATTTGATATGTCAAAATTTGATTCTAATAGTTTTAATGTAAATTTAAGTAATTTTAGTGGATCTATAGAGCTATTGCTTGATTTAGCCAAAGCACAAAAGGTAAATTTGGAGGATATTTCTATCACAAAACTTGCAGATCAATTTCATGAGTTTATTACTAGTGAAAAAAATATAAACCTAGAAGCAGCTTCCGAATACTTATTGATGGCTACATGGCTTACTTATCTTAAATCAAAACTTTTACTACCAGAGTCTGCTGAAGAAGAATTTAAAGCATTAGAAGTGGCAGAACAGTTAAAACTCCAACTTAAAAAACTTGAATTAATTAGGTTACTTTCTGAGCAAATGCTTAAGAGAAAAAGACTTGGAAAAGATGTATTTGTAAGGGGTATTAAAGGTAACATTAGATCAATTTACAGCTCAACTTATTCAATTACATTATACGAACTTTTAAAATCTTACTCAACAATTCTAATGACTAAAGATTTTCACAAAATAAATATTCCAAAGTTGCCTGTTTTTACAACAGAAAATGGTATAAAAACAATCAAATCATATTTTGGTAAACTTTTAGATTGGAAAAATATAAATGATTTAATACCAATAAATTTTAAAGATAAAAAATCTTATAAAAAAACAGGTATAGCAGGTATTTTTGCTGGCTGTCTTGAACTTGTAAAAGAAGGAAATATAAACATTAAACAAGAAAAGTTATTTGATAGTATTTATATTAAAGAAAATAAATGACTAAATTAAAAAAAAAAGATAAAAATAATACTGTTAGTTTTCCAACAAATATTAATGAAGGTGATAGGGAAGTTGAGGCGATTATTTTTGCTGCTAGTGAACCTTTGGATATTGATACAATTGAATCTAAAATTTCTAAAAAAATTAATGTTCAAAAAACACTTGATAAACTTAAAACAATCTATTCAAATAGAGGTATCAATCTAATATGTATTTCTAAGAAATGGTCATTTAGAACAGCTGAAAACTTATCTAATTTGATGTCCCAGCAAAAAACTGTCGAAAAAAAATTATCACGAGCAGCCATAGAAACCTTATCTATTATTGTCTACCATCAACCTGTTACCAGATCTGAAATTGAAGAAATTAGAGGAGTTGCTTTTGGTACGAATACATTAGAAATTCTTATGGAGCTAAATTGGGTTAAACCACAAGGTAGAAAAGACGTTCCCGGTAAACCAATTCAATATGCTACTACCGATGTATTTTTAGATCATTTCAATTTACAAAAATTATCTGATCTTCCAACAATTGATGAATTGGGCTCAGCTGGTTTAATCGATAGCTCGAATATAGATTCATCAATTTTTGGAACTGGCAAATTCTATAAAGAAAAGGAAATTCAAAAAAAAGAAAACATATATTCAAACATTGATGAAATGCTTAATAGCACCTTAAAAAATGATTAACGTGAATAAATTTGCTTTTAAAATTAATTTAAACAGGTTATATTATTGATATGGGAAATTTTGGTTTTGGTCAAATTGCAATTGTTGTAGTACTTGTTGTCCTTTTATTTGGTAGAGGTAAGATTTCAAGTTTGATGGGAGATGTAGCCAAAGGTATTAAAAGTTTTAAAAAAGGAATGGCAACAGATATTCCTGATGAGAATGAAGAACCTAAAAATATTTCTGAAAATAATCAAAACACAAAAGACAAAGAATAAATTTAATGCCCACTATTGGCTGGTTTGAGATATTAATAGTAGTGGCTGTAGCGATAATAGTCATAGGACCCAAAGATTTTCCTTTCATGCTTAAAAAAGCTGGATCTTGGATTGCTACGGCGAAAAAATATATAGGTAATATTCAAAATGAAGTAGCCAATCTTGATATTAATAGTATCGAAACTGAAAAACCCAAAAATAAAGTTAAAGAAAAAAATAAAGATAATGAAAAAATCTGAAAATGATGGTGGCTTTATAAGTCATCTTACTGAATTAAGAAAAAGATTAATTCAATCTTTTGCTTTTTTAATTATTTTTTTTATTGGATGTTATTTTTTTGCTGAACATTTATATGCTTTTCTTGTCGAGCCATATGCTAAAGTTGTTAAAGATGATGGCACCGAAAGAAGATTGATTTTTACAGCACTACAAGAAACATTTTTAACATACTTAAAAGTTTCATTTTTTGCTGCATTTTTTATTACATGTCCATTTATTTTAATGCAGATATGGAAATTTATAGCACCAGGACTTTACAAGCATGAAAAAATTGCAATCGTTCCATATTTAATATTAACACCTGTATTATTTTTTTTAGGAGGAATGCTTGTTTATTATTTGATAATGCCACTGGCCATTAAGTTCTTTCTTTCATTTGAAAGTTCCGGTCTTTCAACGGGTTTACCTATACAATTAGAGGCTAAAGTTAATGAATATTTATCTTTAGTAATGAAATTAATTTTTGCATTTGGTATCAGCTTTCAACTGCCCGTAATTCTTAGTTTGTTAGCAAGGGTGGGTATTGTTGATGCAAAATTTTTAAGAGAGAGAAGAAAATACGTTGTTGTTATAATTTTTACTGTTGCAGCACTATTAACTCCACCAGATCCTATCACCCAAATAGGTTTGGCAATACCATTATTGATTTTATATGAATTATCTATATTTTCTGTAAACATTATTGAAAAAAAGAATAATAAAAATGCATAATATTAAAGAAATTAGAAATAATATTCACAGTTTTAGAGAATCTTTAAAGAAAAGATTTTTAGACTTTGATATAGATAAAATTTTAAAATTAGATGAAGATAATCGAAAATATATTCAAAAAAAAGAAAATCTTGAAAATGAAAAAAAAAAAATTTCAAAATCACAAGATAAAGAACTTTTTAAAAAATCTAAAAGTATTTCTATAGACATAGAAAAAATTGGAAAATTGCAATCAGATATTAAAAATGAACTTAATGGACTATTATCTTCTATACCAAATATACCTCATAACGATGTTCCAATAGGTCGTGATGAAAATTATAATTTAGAAATATCAAAATCTGGAATAATCCCAGACTTTAATTTTAAACCTAAGTCACATTATGAATTAGGTGAAAATCTAGATATGTTAGATTTTGACCTTGCAACAAAAACAACAGGTTCAAGATTTGTTTTTGTTAAAGATAAGTTGGCATTACTTGAAAGAGCTTTGTCCAACTTTATGCTTGATATTCATGTAAATTATAATGGATACAAAGAAATTTCACCACCTTTAATTGCTAATGACAGTACCATGTTTGGCACAGGCCAGTTGCCTAAATTTGATAATGATCAATTTGAACTTAAGTTAGACGATTCTACAGACCGTAAATTTTTAATACCAACTGCAGAAGTTATTTTGACAAATATTGTTAAAGATCAAATTGTTGATAAAAAAAACCTCCCTATGAGAATGGTCGCTTCAACTCCATGCTTTAGAAAAGAAGCGGGTAGTTATGGCAAAGACACAAAGGGAATGATTAGACAACATCAATTCTATAAAGTTGAAATGGTTAGTATAGTTGAAAATGATAAATGCTTGTTAGAACTAGATAGAATGACAGATTGTGCTACAAAAATTTTAGATTTATTAAAACTACCATATAGAAAAATTATTTTATGTTCTGCTGACATGGGTTTTAGTGCTGAAAAAACTTATGATATTGAGGTGTGGCTCCCTTCTGAAAATAAGTACAGAGAAATTTCAAGTTGCTCATCTTGTGGTACATTTCAAGCTAGAAGAATGAAAGCAAGATATAAAAATGAAAAAAAGGAAACTGTTTTTGTTGGAACTTTAAACGGAAGTGGTTTGGCCATAGGAAGAACGCTTGTTGCAATATTAGAAAACTATCAACAAAGCAATGGTTCTATCAATGTCCCAGAAATTTTAAGACCTTATATGAATAATATTGAAAAAATTAATAAGATTTAAAGTTGTTTTAATAAAAGAGATAGTATAAGTATTTGTCTAAATAAGGAGAAACATGGATCAAGGAATAGGTCAATTTATACCATTAATTTTAATTTTCGTTATATTTTATTTTTTTTTAATAAGACCACAACAAAAAAAAGTTAAAGAACACAAGCTTATGGTCGATAACCTTAAAAGAGGCGATAAAGTTATTACTTCGGGAGGAATTATTGGTTCTGTTGAAAGAGTTTTAGAAAATGACAGAGTAGAAGTTAAAATTTCAGAAAATGTAAATGTTGAAATTATTAAATCTACAGGAGTTCAAAGCTTAGTTAATACACCTGAAGTAAAAAAATAAAATTTCATAATCTGTGTTATATTTTTCAAAAATTAGGGTAATATCAATATGTATTTTTACATTGATTTTTGTTTATTTTGCTTCATCAAATTTTTTCAAAGTTGATGATAATTTTTTTAATAAACAAATTAATCTAGGTTTAGATCTACAAGGGGGATCTTATTTACTTTTAGAAATTGATAATAAGCCAGTAATTACTCAAAAATTACAAAATACAGTTTCTATATTAAGAAAATATTTTAAAAATGAAAATATTAAATATAAAAATTTATTATTAAAAGACAATGATACAATACTATTTGTAATTGATAAAAATCAATTACAAATAGTAAAAGAAAAATTTGAAAATAAAGATAGCAATATAAATCCTTACTTTCCAAAATATAAATCTCATGAATTTAATCTAGAAATTATTGATAATCAATTTATTTTGAAACTTTCAAAATATGGATTAATAGAAATTAAAAACTCATCATTGGACCAAGCTTTAGAAATAGTTAGAAGACGTATAGATGAGGTAGGTACAAATGAACCCAATATATTAAAAAGAGGAAATGATAGAATTTTAGTCGAACTACCTGGCTTAGATGACCCAATGAGAATAAAAAATTTACTGGGTAAAACTGCTAATTTAACTTTTAGATTCATCACACAAAATACTGAAGAAACTTTTGGATCAGAAAAAATATTATTTGAAGATAATTCTGAAGAAGCCATGGTAAGTAAAAGAATTATTCTTAGTGGTGATAACATACTTGATGCTAAACCTAGAATGGATAATCAAAATAATGAAACTGTTGTCTCATTTAGTCTTGACCGTGTCGGATCTAAGAGATTTGCAAAAGCTACAACATCTGGCATTGGAAAAAGGCTAGCCATTATTTTAGATGGAAAAATAGTAAGCGCGCCGGTTATTAGAAGCGCAATAGTTGGTGGCTCAGGACAAATTAGTGGAGATTTTACTTTTCAATCAGCAACAGATTTGGCATTATTGTTAAGATCCGGTGCTCTTCCTGCGCCACTAAAAATAATTGAAGAAAGAACTGTTGGACCAGATTTGGGTCAAGATTCAATCAATGCTGGAATAATTGCCTTATTGATTGGTTTTTTATTAGTTATTATATTTATGTTTTTTAAATATAAAATTTTTGGCCTTATTGCGAATATTACATTGTTAATTAATTTATTTTTATTAGTTGGGATTTTAACTTTATTTGAAGCGACATTAACCTTACCAGGAATTGCTGGGATAATTCTAACTGTTGGGATGGCTGTTGATGCTAATGTATTGATTTTCGAGCGAATCAAAGAAGAATCAATAAACGAAAAAAATAAGATAATTGCTTTTGATGCTGGTTATGTAAAATCAAAAACTGCAATATTAGATGCTAATATAACCACATTAATTGCTGCAATAATATTATTTTTAATGGGTTCTGGACCCGTTAAAGGTTTTTCATTAACGTTATGTGTTGGAATATTTACAACGTTATTTTCGGTATATTTTATAGCCAGACTTTTAACATCATTATATGTAACAAAAAATAGAGATAAGGAAAATTTGATATAATGAATAAAAAAAATATTTCCTTTAATAAATTTTATAAATTATTCAATATACTTTCATTAATATTAATTATTATTTCTTTATTCTTACTTTTAGTAAAAGGTTTGAATTATGGAGTTGATTTTAAAGGAGGCACATTAATTGAATTAAGAACTACAGATAATCAAATTACTATATCTAAATTAAGAAAATCTTTATTAGGTATGAATTTAGGTGATGTAAATGTTAAAAAATTTGGTAATGAAAATGATTTTTTGATTAAATTTGAAAAAAAAAATAATACTAAAAATGATTTTATTGGCAAAATTAAAAATGATTTATCTAAATCAATTGGAAATGGTTTTAATTTTAGAAGAGTTGAAAATGTTGGTCCAAAAGTTAGTTCAGAATTATTAAAATCAGGAATAATAGCGATAGCATTATCTTTAGCGGCGATGTTATTGTATATATGGATTAGATTTGAATGGCAGTTTAGTCTTGGAGCGATAATAGCACTATTTCATGACATTATAATAACTTTAGGAGCTTTCTCTTTATTTAATTTAGAAATTAATTTATCAATAGTAGCGGCAGTTTTAACAATAGTAGGCTATTCAATGAATGATTCTGTTGTAATATTTGACAGAGTAAGAGAAAATTTACTTAAATTTGCTGATATAAAAATTTTTGAATTAACAAATATTTCAATTAACGAAACACTATCAAGAACAATAATCACATCTATAACAACATTACTCGCTCTATTATCTATTTATTTTTTTGGAGGTGAAAATTTAAAAGGTTTTTCTTTAGCAATGATTTTAGGTGTAATTTTTGGAACTTATTCGTCTATATATATAGCGAATCCTATTCTTGTTTATTTAAGGGTTTCTCAAAAAACTATTTTAAAAGAAGATAATAATTAATTAATATAAATTTTGTGCAGCTACCATGGATAGTAACATTGGTAAAGATAGTAATGTGTTTGTTCTAGAAAATAACATTGCTGTCCTTGCTGATTTTGCTTTAATCTCAGGTTCACACTCGACAATTCCTAAAGCTCTTTTTTGATTGGGCCAAATTATAAACCAAACATTAAAAGCCATATATAATCCTAGCCACATACCGATACCGATAGCTGTACTTTTTCCGGCGCTACCTGTTCCAATCCCTAAAGTCATAGCTTCATGTGCATAACCATTTAAATAAGCCAAAATCAATCCTGAAATTACAGTAAGTAATGCTGCCCATCTGAAATAAAATAATGCAGCTGGAGCAATAACTTTTCCTATAGCTGGTTTTTGTTCATCTGGAATTTTTGCCATATTAGGTATTTGAACAAAGTTAAAGTACCAAAGTAAACCAATCCACATTATTGCTACAGTTACATGAATTAATCTAGCTAACCAACTCCAGAAAATTGTATCAAAATCAAATCCACTATTAGCATAAAACAATCCTAAAAAAAGCAGTATAGCTAAAGCTAATGAAGTGTGAATTGTTTTAGGTAAAGATGATAGTAAATTTCCCATGATTCTTAATACTATACACTAAATATATTTAATATTTAAATTATTTTTTAAATCTTTCTTCAAGCATTGGTTTCAAATATTGACCAGTATAACTTTCTTTAATATTCACAATTTCTTCAGGTTTTCCTTCTGCTATGATATTTCCACCTTTAACTCCACCTTCTGGACCCATATCAACAATAAAATCTGCTGTTTTAATTACATCTAAGTTATGTTCAATTACAATAACTGTATTTCCAAGCGCAACAAAAGTGTGTAATATTTCTAATAATTTTTTAATGTCGTGTTGATGCAATCCTGTTGTTGGTTCATCCAAAATATACATTGTTCTACCCGTTGATCTTTTAGATAATTCCTTAGCTAATTTAATACGTTGGGCCTCACCACCCGACAGTGTAGTTGCCTGTTGTCCGATTTTTATGTAACCAAGTCCTACTTTTTTTAGTGTTAATAGCTTTGTTTTAATATTTGAAATATTTTCAAAATATTCACACCCTTCGTCAACAGACATATCCAAAACATCCGCTATACTCTTGTCTTTAAATTTAATCTCAAGAGTTTCTCTATTGTATCTTGTTCCCCTACATTCATCACATTGGATATAAACATCTGGCAAAAAATGCATCTCATAAGTAATCACACCATCTCCTTCACATGCTTCACATCTCCCTCCTTTGACATTGAATGAAAATCTCCCTGGTTTATATCCTCTAGTTTTTGACTCTGGCAAAGCTGTAAACCAATCTCTAATAGGACCAAAAGCTCCAGTATAAGTTGCTGGGTTTGATCTTGGAGTTCTCCCAATAGGTGATTGATCTATATCAATAATTTTATCTATAAGCTCCACACCTTTATATCCCTTAAAAGCTTTAGGAACTTTTCTTGCTTTATTATTTAATGTTAAATTTAAAGCATGATATAATGTTTGAAGTATTAATGTTGATTTACCACTACCAGAAACACCTGTCACGCAAGTAAAGCTTCCAATTGGAATTTTAAGATTTACGTTATTTAAATTATTTCCACTTGCTCCATTGATCTCTACAAATCTTCCATTTTTAGCAAGTCTTCTAGTTCTTGGTATTGCAATGTATTTTTTATGAGACAAATATTGACCAGTAATACTGTTTTTATTTTTTAATATTTCTTTATAAGTCCCTTGAGCTATTATTTGACCACCGTTTGTTCCAGCTTCAGGCCCAAGATCTATTATATGATCAGCACTTTCCATAGTTTCAGTGTCATGCTCTACAACAATAACTGTATTTCCTAAATCTCTAAGTCTTTTTAATGCATCTATAAGTTTAACATTATCTTTTTGATGTAATCCAATTGATGGCTCATCCAGAACGTATAGTACACCTGTCAATCCTGAACCAATTTGTGAGGCAAGTCTAATTCTTTGTGCTTCACCCCCAGATAAAGTTCCAGATTCTCTTGATAGAGTTAAATAATCTAGACCTACGTTTAAAAGAAAATTCAGTCTTTCATTAATTTCTTTCAATATATGTTCTGCAATTTTAAATTGTCTTTTATCAAGATTATTTTCTAAATTTTTAAACCATTTTGCAGCATCTAAAATTGATTTTTTTGTTACATCGCTTATGTTTTGATCATTAATTTTAACGCACAAAGCTTCTTCTTTTAACCTGTTGCCATTGCATCCTTCACAGGCAGAATCAGATTGATACTCTGATATTGCTTCTCTTTTCCATTCACTATCAGATTCAAGAAATCTTCTTTCAAGATTATTTATTACACCTTCAAAAGTTTTTTTATGTGAATACTTTTCATACCCATCATCATAATTAAATTTAATTTCTTCTTCATCAGACCCATATAAAATAACATCTTTAATTTTCTTAGGGAGTTTTTTCCATTTTTCATCTAAAGAGAAACCATAATGTTTAGCAATTGATGCTAAAGTTTGAGCATAATATAGTGTAGTTGATTTAGCCCAGGGCTCTATAGCTCCATCACCAATACTTTTTTTTTCATCTGGGACTACGAGGTTTGGATTTACATTTAATTTGATACCGATACCTTCACATTCAGCACATGCTCCATAAGGACTGTTAAATGAAAAAAGTCTAGGTTCAATTTCTTCAATTGTGAAACCACTTTCTGGACATGCGAATTTAGTAGAATAAATAAGTTTAACAATTTTTCTAAATTTTTGAGGTATTGTTTCGTCTTCATATTCAACAAAAACTAAACCATTTGATAAATTTACAGCAGTTTCTATACTTTCAGCCAATCTATTACCAAGGTTAGAATTTAAAACAATTCTATCAATCAAAACTGAAATATCGTGTTTAATTTTTTTATCTAAATCAGGTGCTTTATCAATTTCGTGCAATACATCATCAATTTTAATTTTTCTAAAACCTCTTCTTTTATAACTTAGAATATCTTTTTTATATTCACCCTTACGTCCCCTAACAACTGGTGCATAAACATAAATTGTAGATTTTTTTGGTAATTTTTTTATAAGATCAACTATTTGTGTTATTGTCTGTGATGTTATTGGTTTATCTGTAAATGGTGAGTAGGGCACACCAGCTCTTGCATATAACACTCTCATATAATCATATATTTCCGTTACTGTAGCAACGGTAGACCTTGGATTTTTAGAAGTATTTTTTTGCTCTATTGCTATAGCTGGACTTAGTCCTTCGATAAGATCAACATTTGGTTTTTTCATTTTATCCAAAAATTGTCGTGCATATGCAGACAAGCTTTCTACATATCTTCTTTGACCCTCAGCATAAATCGTATCGAAAGCTAATGAAGATTTTCCAGAGCCTGAAAGACCAGTAATTACTACAAATTGATCCTTAGGAATTTCTACAGAAATATTCTTTAAATTGTGTTCTTTTGCACCCTTAATAACTATCTTTTTAATCATAATTTTTGTTGCATTAAATTAATAAAATTAATATTCAAGTTAAATTGTGATATAAAACAAATATATTTAATTAACAATTTATAAATATTATGGCTGGAAGTTTAAATAAAGTATTATTAATTGGGCGTTTAGGCGCAGACCCTGAAATTAAGCAAATGGTAAATGGCAAAAACGTAGCTAGACTGAGCTTAGCTACCAGTCAATCGTGGAAAGATAAATCTACTGGTGAAAAAAAAGAAAAAACTGAATGGCATCGTATAGTTGTATTTAATGAAGGTCTCGTTAATGTCGTTCAACAATACTTAAAAAAAGGCGCTCAAATTTACATTGAAGGACAGATTGCTACTAGAAAGTGGAAAGATGAACAATCTGGTCTGGATAAATACTCTACAGAGATTGTTATACAAGGATTTAATTCCTCTCTGACGATGCTTGGTGGAGGAGGTAGTGGTGGTGGAGGTATTCAAAATGATAATTCACAATCTACTCCAAATAAAGTTGAAGACAATTCTCAAATCTCAAATGATATGGACGACGAAATTCCTTTTTAGTTTTTATGCAAAAAAACGAATTACCAAAAGACAGTAATATTAAATTAATTTCTATGTATGATGAAATGAGCTCATCATATTTGTCGTATGCAATGAGTGTTATTGTTAGTAGGGCACTACCGGACATAAGAGATGGGCTAAAACCTGTGCATAGAAGAATACTATTTGCAATGTATAAAGGTGGCTATGATTGGTCAAAACAGTTTAGAAAATCAGCAAGAATAGTTGGAGATGTAATTGGTAAATACCACCCGCATGGAGATCAATCTGTTTATGATGCTTTAGTAAGAATGGTACAGGATTTTTCTATGAGTTTACCACTTATTGAGGGTCAGGGTAATTTTGGATCTATAGATGGAGACCCTGCTGCAGCAATGAGATATACTGAAACAAGATTGGGTAAAATTTCCCAATTTTTAATCGATGATATTGAAAAAAATACAGTTAGCTATAAAAGCAATTATGACGAAACAGAAAAAGAACCTACTGTTTTACCAGCACAATATCCTAACTTATTAGTTAATGGAGCTGGAGGTATAGCGGTTGGTATGGCAACAAGTATTCCACCACACAATTTAGGTGAGATAATCAACGGAACTTTAGCTTTAATAGATAATAAAGATATTAAAATTAAGGAATTGATGAGACATATACCTGGCCCAGACTTTCCAACAGGTGGTGTGATTATTGGAAAAGATATTATTAAACAAGGCTATAACAGTGGAAGAGGGTCCTTTAAAATCAGAGGTGAAATTAGTGTTGAGAGTTTAAAAAATGGAAGAGATAGATTGGTAATAACTTCAGTTCCTTATCAAGTAAATAAATCTATTTTAAATGAAAAAATTGCACAACTAGTTAGAGAAAAAAAAATAGAAGGAATTAAAGATATTAGAGACGAGTCCAATAGAGAAGGTATTAGAGTTGCAATTGACTTAAGAAATGGTGTAGAGCCAGAAACCGTTAAAAGACAACTTTATAAAAACACCTCAATTGAAAGCTCATTTGGTTTTAATACATTAGCCATAGTAGATAACAAGCCCAAGACATGTAACTTAAAAGATTTTTTAACTAATTTTTTAACATTTAGAGAAGATGTGGTTATTAAAAAAACTAAATTTGATTTAAAAAAAGCTGAAGATAGAGCTCATATATTAATTGGTTTATCTGTTTCAGTGGAAAATTTAGATAAAATAATAAAATTAATAAGATCCTCTAAAACACCTGATGAAGCAAAAAAAGTACTAATAAACACCAAATGGAAAATAAATAAATCTTTAAAACTAATTTCTTTAGTTGAGAATAAAAAAACAAAAAATATATATTCTTTGTCAGAACCTCAAGTTATTTCAATATTAGAATTAAGACTTCAAAAACTGACTGCTCTAGGAATAAACGAGATTGAAGTTGAAATTAAAAAACTTGCTGAACTTATTACAAATTATAAAAAAATTATACATTCAAAAAAAGAATTACTAAAAGTTATAAGTGCAGAACTTAAAACTATTAAAGAAAAGTTTTCAGTTCCAAGGAGAACTAAAATTATCGACGCTGTACTTAATTATGATATAGAAGAAACTATACATAAAGAATCTGTAATTATTACAGTTACACTTCAGGGTTATATAAAAAGAGGGGCATTAAGTAACGTTAAACAACAAAAAAGAGGTGGAAAGGGTAAATCTGGAATAACAACAAGAGATGAAGATTCTGTTGTTCAAACACTTTCTGTTAATACACATACATCTCTATTATTCTTTTCTACCGAAGGTTTAGTATATAAAATTAAAGCTTGGAAAATTCCCGAAGGCTCCACAACGTCTAAAGGCAAGTCATTATTTAATATTTTGCCACTAAAAAATCATCAATCAATTAGTTCAATTATGCCTTTTCCAGAAAATGAATCTGAATGGAAAAATTTACAAATAGTATTTGCAACTGCCAAGGGTAAGATTAGAAAAAATAGTCTTGAAGATTTTTTATCAATAAATGTTGCTGGTAAAATTGCAATGAAACTAGATTCAAACGATAAAATTGTTGGTGTTAAGATATGCAATGAAAATAAAGACATTATGCTTAGTACTAAAATTGGCAAATGCATAAGATTTGAATCTAAGAAATTACGCATATTTAAAGGTAGATCATCAAAAGGCATTAAAGGAATAAATTTGGCACAAAAAGATGAAATTGTTTCATTGTCAATTGTAGAAAAAAATAATATCAAAAAAAATACTAAAAATAATAATGATGAAAAATCTGAATTAAAAGCAGTAGAAAGGTTTATTTTATCAATCACAGAAAATGGTTATGGTAAAAAAACATCTCATTTAGACTATAGAGTTACAAATAGAGGTGGAAAAGGAATTATTGGAATAGTTAACTCCCCAAGAAATGGCAGTGTATGTTCATCATTCCCAGTATTTCATGGAGATGAAATTATGATTTCAACAAATAAAGGTCGTGTAATCAGAGTTGCTGTAAAAGAAATAAGAACAGCTGGCAGAAATACCCAAGGTGTAAGAATCATCAAGTTATCTGGCGATGAAAAAGTAGTTTCAGCTATAAGAATTGATGATAACTTGGTTTAATGAAAAAAGTTGCTATTTATCCAGGCACATTTGATCCCATAACATTTGGACACATAGATGTAATTAAAAAATCACTAAGATTATTTGATAAAATCATAATCGCTGTGTCTGAAGGTAATAATAAAGATTATCTTTTTAACCAAGATGAAAGAATTCAAATAATTAAAAAAGCTCTTTTTTCAGATTTAAATTTGGATAAAAAAAAAACTTTTATAATTTCATTTAATTCTTTAACTACTGACCTTTGTAAAAAATATAAATCAAATATAATTTTAAGAGGATTAAGAGCTGTATCTGATTTTGAATATGAATTTCAACTAGCTGGAATGAATAGAAAATTAAATAATCATATAGAAACAATTTTTTTAATGTCAGATTTAGAAAATCAAATAATTTCTTCTAAATTTGTTAAAGAAATTGTTAAATTAAATGGTGATATTAAAAAATTTACTACTAAAAGTACTATAAAGTCTTTAAAAGAAAAATATGAATAAATTAATAATCAAAATTTTAATTTTACTTTTTATACTAACCAACAATATAATGGCAGAGGAGAATATAATGATCTTAAAACTTAAAGATGGAAATGTTAAAATAGAACTATTTCCAGATGTTGCGCCCAATCATGTTAAAAGAATTAAGCAACTAGCTGACGAGGGTAAATACGACAATGTAGTTTTTCATAGAGTAATTGATGGTTTTATGGCTCAAACTGGGGATGTTAAACATGGAAATTTATCTTCAAATGATTTTAATATAAAAATGGCTGGTACTGGTGGATCATCTTTACCAGATCTTAAACAAGAATTTAATGATACACCGCATGATAGAGGAACTTTATCTATGGCAAGATCACAAGACCCTAACAGTGCAAATAGTCAATTTTTTATTTGTTTTAAAGCTGCTGCCTTTTTAGATAGAGAATATACTGTTTTTGGTAAAGTCATAGAAGGTATGGAGTTTGTTGATAAAATTAAAAGAGGTGAACCCGCATCAGACCCGGACAAAATTATAAGCTTTAAATCATTATAATTAATTTTCAATGACATTAAAAAAGTTTAGTTTTAATGTCATTGCCAAAGATAGTTTTTCTAGATGTGGTTTAATAGAAACTCATAGAGGAAATATTAATACTCCAGCTTTTATGCCTGTTGGAACACAAGCAACAGTTAAAGCTTGCTTAATTGATGATATAATTAAAACAGGATCTGAGGTTATTTTATCTAACACATATCATTTAATGATTAGACCTGGTGTTGACAGAATTATATCTGCTGGTGGTCTTCATAAATTTATGAATTGCAGACTACCCATACTAACTGACTCAGGTGGATTTCAAGTAATGTCTTTATCAAAGTTAAATAAAGTTGACAGAGAAAAAGGTGCTATTTTTAATTCCCATGTTGATGGAAAAAAATTTATATTAAGTCCAGAAGAAAGCATTAGAATTCAAAAGGGACTTAATTCTGATATTGTTATGATTATGGACGAATGTCCTAAAAAAACTACTGATTACAGAATAATTAATAAATCTACAGATTTATCGATTTACTGGGCACAAAGATCTAAAAATGCCTTTGGTTCTAATCCTCATAAAGCTTTATTTGGAATTGTTCAAGGAGGCTTATTTAAAGATTTAAGAATTAAATCAATTAATGAGTTAACTAAAATTAATTTTGATGGTTATGCTATAGGTGGATTAGCAGTAGGTGAAACACAAAAAGAAATGTTTAATGTATTAGATGAGATTAATGAGCATATGCCCACAGATAAACCACGATATTTAATGGGTGTCGGAACTCCATCGGACATATTAGGAGCTGTAAAAAGAGGCATAGATATGTTTGATTGTGTTTTGCCAACTAGATCAGGAAGAACAGGCCTTGCCTTTACATGGAATGGTAGACTTAATATAAAAAATAATAAGTATAAAAATGACAATGATCCACTTGATATAAATTGTTCCAATTTAAATTTAAACAAATATTCAAAAAATTATTTAAATCACCTATTTAATACCAATGAAATTCTTGCTTCAATTCTTCTAACACTTCATAATATTAATTTTTATCAAGAATTAATGTCAGCTATTAGAAAAAATATTAAAATTGGTACTTTTGATAAATTTTACGATGAATACATAGATAAGTTGTAATTTTAATATTTGCAATTTCACAGCTTATGCAATAGATAATTGTTCTTTGGTAATAAAAATTATTTATGTTTAGATATTTTTTTATTGTTTAAATTTTTAAGTGTAAAGAAATTTAAAAATTTTAAAGAAGACTTCACCAAAAGTTTTTTTTTAAAATTAAATAAAAAAAAACATTCGTCTAAATTTTTATGATTTCTATGTGGGCCCTTAGCTCAGTTGGTAGAGCAATTCCCTTTTAAGGAATGGGTCGATGGTTCGAGTCCATCAGGGCTCACCAAAAAAAATTATTAAGTTGTTATAGGGGGATAATCTAATATAATTTCATTCATCCAACCATTAATACTTTTAATTCTATTTGTAGGTGATGGGTGAGTACTCATAAACTCTTGAGGTTCTTTACCTTTATTTGCAGCTTTCATTCGCTCCCAAATTTTTACTGTTTCTCTTATGTCATAACCTGATAATGAAGAAAAAATTAAACCTAAATAATCAGCTTCACTTTCTTGTTTTCTACTAAACGGATTTAAAATTCCTATTTGTGACAATAAACCAACAGTATTTATTCCAGTTACTCTATTAACTTGAGATAATTTTCCTCCAGAAAAAATATCAATAAGTTGAGTACCAGTATTTAATAAAACTGATCTGCTAGCTCTCTCAACAGAATGTTTTGCTACAGCATGAGCTATTTCATGTCCCATTACTGCCGCTAATCCGTTTGTATTTTTTGTTATTTTAAGCATTCCAGTATAAACAGCAATTTTACCTCCAGGCATGCACCAAGCATTTTTAACCTTGTCATTATCAATTAAAATATACTCCCATTCAAAATTTGCGGCTGGATTTGATAAGTTTGATCTATTAAAATATTTATCTATTGCTATTTCAATATTATTACCAATTTTTTTAATTTCATCTAGAGTTCCTTTGTCACTACTCATTTTTTCTTTAGACTTAACTTTTTCAAAAATTGCAGCCGCTTGGGCATTTAGTTTTGCTTCTGGTAATATTTTTAGTTGTCTTCTTTCAGTAATTGGTGCTGTTGAACATGAAGGTAAAAATAAATTACAGCACCCACAACTAAAATAACCTATAAATTTTCTTCTATTCATTTTAATAATAAATTGTTAATATAATATTATTATCTATCATTAAAATAATGACAAAAAATAAAAAAAAATCATTTACCTTAAGTTTACGTAACTATTTCTTCACTGGAGTAATTGTCTTAATACCTATTGGTTTTACTCTATATTTAAGTAAGTTTTTACTGTCTATTTCAGCTAAAATGATTCCTTCAGGATTAAATCCAAATAGCTATTTACCATTTGAGATTCCTGGTTTGGAAATCTTAATTACGTTAATTTTTATTACTATAATTGGTGGTCTTTCTCTTTCATTTTTGGGAAAAAAGTTTTTACAGATACTTGATGATTTATTTAAAAGAATACCAATATTAAGAACAATATATTCTGCAATTGCTCAAATGACTGAAACACTAACAAAAAAAAATGGAAACAAGAAAAGTGTAGTTTTAGTTCAGTATCCCAGAAAAGACACGTGGGCAGTGGGATTTGCTACAAAAGAAAATAAAGGTGAAATTGTTAACAAAACTAAAAGAAATTTAATTAATGTATTTGTTCCAACAACCCCAAACCCTACAAGTGGATTTCTTTTAATGTTTCCTAAAGAAGATGTTATTTATTTAGATATGAGTTTTGAAGAAGCATCAAAATTTATTGTTTCTGCTGGAACCTCAAATCCTAAAAGTTAAACAATATCATTTATTATATCAGCCTGATCATACAATTTTAATAATTGTTTATATTCATTAATATTAATATTTTCCTTTTCAATTTTTTTAATTTCTAATTCAGCTAAAATAAAAAGATCTTCATTATGAACAGGATCGGCTAATCTAAAATTTTTAACTCCACTTTGCTTAAATCCCAATAAATCACCAAAACCTCTTATTTTCATATCTTCTTCAGATATTTCAAAACCATCATTAGAATTTTTTAAAATATTAATCCTTTTTTTAGCGTTCACACTAAGATTTGATTTAAACATTAATATGCAACTTGCCTGCTTCGATCCTCTTCCTACACGTCCTCTTAGTTGGTGTAATTGGGACAATCCAAATTTATTTGCATTTTCTATTATTATTACATTAGCATTTGGAAAATCAATTCCAACCTCAATAATTGTTGTTGAAACTAGTATTAGATATTCTTTATTTAAAAATTTACTAAGTATTTTTTCTTTTTCTTCATTATCAATTTTACCATGTAATAAGCCAACTTTATTTGGAAATAGTTTATTTAGAAATTCAAATTTCTTTACAGTTGATTGATGATCTATTTTCTTAGATTCTTCAATTAGTGGACATACCCAAAAAACCTGATTTTCATTTTTAATTTCTTTTTTTACAAAATCAATTACATCTTTAATTTTGCTCTCGGGTTTACTGTATGTTTTTACTTCCTTTCTATGATTAGGTTTTTCCCTAATTATAGAAACATCCATATCACCATAAATAGACATAGTTAATGTTCTAGGTATTGGTGTTGCAGACATTAATAAAATATCACAATTTTTACCTCCCTTATCTGAAAGAAGTTTTCTTTGCCTTACACCAAACTTATGCTGCTCATCAATTATTATGTACCCTAGTTTTGAAAATAAAACTTTTTTTTGAAAAATAGCATGTGTTCCAAATATCATTTTAATTTTGTTATTTTTTAGATCTTCTAAAATTATTTTTTTATTATTGCTCTCACTTTTGCTTGACAACAATTTGATATTAATATTTTTTGGGAATAATTGTTTTGCAAGGTTGTAGTGTTGGCGGGCCAAAATCTCAGTAGGAGCCATTAACGCTACTTGAAAATTAGATTCAATTACATTTAATGCTGATATTAGCGATATAATAGTTTTCCCACTTCCCACATCACCTTGTAACAATCTAAACATTTTACTTTTTGATGAGAGGTCTTTATTTATATCAATTAATGATTTTTTTTGATCATTAGTTAATTGGAAATTTACTTTAGTCATTGTCTCATTGTAAGAATTGTCAGAAAATTTTTTTGAATCTTTTTTTATTTTTTTTATTTTTTTTCTTATTTCAGAATTTATTAAAAATGAAGATAAAATTTCGTCATAAGCTAACCTTCTATAAAAATTTGATTTGTAATTACCTATATTTATTGGATCATGTAATTTGATTATTGAACCGTTCCAACTTTCATTTCCAAAGTTTTTTAATATTTTGTTAGTGTGCCACTCATTTAGTGTAGGTAAATTTTTTAAAATTTGTGTAATGATCTTATTATATGATTTTTCTGTAATTCCTTCTGTTAAGGAATATTTATTATGTATTTTTTCAATTAATGAACTATCTTTTGATATATAAGTTGGATTTATAATTTGATATTTATTTTTAAATCTACCTATTTTCCCACTTATTGTTATTTCTATATTTAATGGAAGTATTTTTTTAACATAACCTTCATAACTATTAAAAAATATACAATCTATTTTACCAGTATCGTCTTCACAATACACTCTGTTAGGTAGATTTCTTACTCTGGGAAAAATATATTTTGTTGGAATTATCTTTATTGTATGAGTATTTCCTATCTGTAATTCGTTAATTTTGCTTGTTAAGCTTCTGTCTGTATATGATTTTGGTAATCTCCATAATAAATCAAATATATTATTAATTTTTTTTTTTCGTAAAATTTCCATAGTTTTTTTCCCAACCCCTGTTAATTTAGTTAAGTCAGAAAGCAAATAATCAGAATTATTTCTTTTTTTCATGTAACAAATAATATATTAAATTTTATGATGATTAATATAACGAATTTAAAAAAAAAAATTACTTATAGAGCTACGTATAGAGGCACTAAAGAAATGGATAAGCTATTAACCTCATTTACCAAAAAATATATTAATAGTTTTAATGAATTAGAGTTAAATTATTTAAGCGACCTATTGGACCTTGACGATGAAAATCTATACAAATTTAACCAAGGAACAGAAATGTTGATTAAAATTGATGTAAATAAAGTTACAAAATTATTTAAAGATTTTATTTATACAAATGATTAATGGCGGAGAGACTGGGATTCGAACCCAGGAAAGAGTTGCCCCTTTGCCGGTTTTCAAGACCGGTGCTTTCAACCGCTCAGCCATCTCTCCGTTAGTGAGTGTTTATGCGATCAATTGAA
>Ga0209709_10001328_pt1 | contig 22963 bp, 28 predicted proteins | sample ArcticOcean_MG_C_2_FD_187435 | JGI IMG/M metagenome (GOLD analysis project Ga0209709, IMG submission 187435) | Marine microbial communities from western Arctic Ocean - ArcticOcean_MG_CB4_136 (SPAdes) (version 2) | ecosystem: Environmental > Aquatic > Marine > Oceanic | place: Arctic Ocean...
CTATTCATCTCATGAAGATATATAGCTTTAAATCCATAATAATTAATTTTCATTATTCTCCTTAACTAAATCAACAAAAATTTTTTCTAATGAACTTTGTTCTGTTATCAGGTCTTTTAATCTTAAACCCACATCTTTTAAGCCTTGTAATAAATCTGTAATGCCAGTTTTCTCAGCTTGAACATTATAAGTGTAAATTAAAGACATGTTATTTTCACCTATATCTAAATTATATTTAGATAATTGTTCAGGAATTTTTGTAACTTTTTCTTGTAGTTCAACAGTTAATTTTTTATGACCCATTTTCTTAATTAATTCTTTTTTATCCTCCACTATAATAATTTCACCTTGATTGATCACAGCTACACGGTCAGCAATAGCTTCTGCTTCTTCAATATAATGAGTTGTTAAAATAATAGTAACCCCTGTTTTTCTCAATTCTTCAACCACTAACCACATGTCTTTTCTAAGCTCTACATCAACACCAGCCGTAGGTTCATCAAGAAATAATATTTTTGGCTCATGAGATAAAGCTTTAGCAATTAAAACTCTTCTCTTCATTCCTCCAGACAGTTGCCTTAATCTTTGATTTTTTTTATCCCACAAACTTAAATCTTTTAAAACTTTTTCGATGTGTTCTGGTTTAGGGGATTTGCCATATAAGCCTCTTGAATAAGATACGGTATCAAAAACTGTTTCAAAAGATTCTAAGTTTAGTTCTTGAGGAACCATTCCTATTCTAGATCTTGTTTCACGGTAATCTTTTATAATATCATAACCATCAATGGTGACCGATCCAGATGAAGGAGTAACAATCCCACAAATTATACTAATTAAAGTTGTTTTACCCGCTCCATTTGGTCCAAGCATTGCAAGGATTTCACCTTGTTTGACTTTAAGACTAACTTTTTTGAGAGCATTAAAACTGTTATCATATATTTTTGACAGGTTACTAATGACAAGTTGATTTTCGGACATTGATAGAAGGTATATAGTTATTAATAATTTTATTACAATTAATTGAGACATATTCACACTTCTCAGCCTATTTACTTAAATTTTATTAGTAAAAAAATTGACTTAATCAAATCTCTAATTTATTTATTCTTTATATTCTTTTTTTAAAGAATATCAGTTTCTGGGGTGCTTTAATAAGCTGAGAATATACTCAAAGAACCTGTTGTATAATCACAACGAAGGGGAAAATGAATACAATATATCTAGAGCAATCAACTACTATAGTTACTCTACTTTTAACTTCATTAGCTTTTGCAGCTATTGGAATAGTTTACTCAAAAGGTAAACTTTCAATTAATTCATATTTAAATGCAGATAGATCAATTGGCAAAAGATCTTTAACTGCGTCATTAGTTGCATCATGCTTTGGTGTTTGGATTTTGATTGGTCCATCAGAAGCTGCAACTTGGGGGGGGCTTGGTGCTATAATTGGTTATGGCTTAGGTCAAGCTCTACCCTTCTTAGCTTTCATTACAATCGGTCAAAGAATGAGAAAAATTATGCCTAATGGTAACACGCTTACTCAATTTGTTCTTATAAGGTTTGGTAAAGCGATGTTTCGTTTAATTTTAATATTAACAATAATGTACATGTTTGTTTATTTAGCAGCAGAAGTTACAGCAATTGCAAAGATTGTAAATTTAATTTCTGGCTTTCCTCTTTGGCAGACCTCTATTGTAATAATTATTGCTACCCTATCTTATACTCTTTATGGAGGGCTTAGAGCTTCAATTTTTACAGATAAAATACAATTTATCATAATTATAATTTTACTAATATTTGCTATTAGCCATATTTTTTATTCTGGAAATAATACTATTTCCATAGATTTGATTAATGAAAAAGCTGGCACATTAATGAGTGGTAAATATTTTTATGGATATACTGCTGGTTTAACTTTCTTCATTGCTGTTTTTGCAACCAATTTATTTGATCAAGGTGTTTGGCAAAGAGTATTTGCGGCTAAGAGTTCAGATGATTTAAGAAAAGGATTTATGTCTGCCTTCTTTATTGTAATTCCATTTATGCTTATTTTAGGTTTTTTTGGAATTCTTGCAGTATCAGTTGATAAAGCAGCTGACCCTAGTACTTTATTTTTTACTCTTTTATTAGAACCATTCTCTGGAACTAATTCTTTATTAACTATTTCTATATTAGTTTTAGTCTTAGCTTTAGTTATTAGTAGTATGGATACACTTATCAATGCACTTTCAAGTACTATCATTATTGAAGGAAATAAGTTTATCAGCTTAAAGAATAAAGATAGCTATCTTACACTTTCAAAATACTTGATTTGTGCTTTATCAGTAATTGTTTTTTTAATTGCTTCTAAGGGATACAGCGTATTATTTATGTTTTTATTTGCTGATTTATTATGCTGTGCTGCAGTGTTTCCTATTTTTTATGGAATGTTTAAAGGTGATGTTGATGAAAAAATCTCTTTAATCTCAGTTACAATTGGACTGGTATTTGGATTACTTTTATTTCCTAATCAAACTTTTGATAAAAGTATTTTAATCGGTGGACTGTTTCCAGCTGAAATATTTCCAATTTGGATATCTTCTGCATTGCTATTTTGGTCTTTTGTTTTAGCTACATTTGCTCCAATGATTACAGTTATGATCTTTAAAAAAAATAGTAAATTTAACTTTTCTAAGGTTAGAACTTTAATTGTGGAATAGTGGATTTTTATAATAGTAAAAAAACCTTTTTTTATGAATTAAAGAGTAGCTGTAAGAAAGAATGGTCTGAATACACTAATCATAATTTTTTATCTGATCTTGTAAATAATAAACTACCTGATAAAAATTTTAAAAAAATACTTAATTCAAGATTATGTTTTTTTACAGCAGTTTATTAGAATCTTAGGTTTAAGTATCTATAAATCTAAATCATTTGAGGAGATCAATAGATCTGTAAACTTTATCAAAGGAATAGATCATGAAATTAAGCTTCACGTCAGTTACTGTAAAAAGTGGAAAATATCTCCAAGATCGCTCAATAATATTAAGATTGAGAAAGCTAATAGTGCTTACACTAATCATGTCTTAAGTATTGGTAAAAAAGGTGATAACTTGGATATATTCTCTTGCTTATCTCCTTGTATCATTGGTTATGGTGAGATTGGATTTAAACTATCCAAAATTAAAGACTGGAAAAAAAGTAAATATAGTTCCTGGATTAAAATGTATTCTTCAAAAGAGTATCAGCAAATAGCCAAAGACAATATCGCTTATTTGGATCTTCTTTTTAAAAATGGTGAAAATAATAATTTGACTAAACTTAAGAGGAATTTTAAAGAGTCAACAATTCTTGAAAGAAATTTTTGGGAATGTTTTGTTTGAGCTTTTAATTTTCTATAATTTCTAATGGTAGTGGTGCTTCTGGGTACCTTTCTTTGCACAATTTTTCATAATTTTTACAAAGTGTTAAAACGGTTTCATAAGCTTCATTTTTAGATGTTAAAAATTTAATAAGATTATCTCGTTCTTCTTCTATTTCTCTAATATCTTGGTTTTTAACAAACTCACCAGTTTCAACTTCCCAATATGTATTATTTAATTCTTCTGTTTTTAATTCATTAAGTTTTTTTTGTAATTCAAGGATAATTTTATCATCTGTTTTATTATCTCGCATAGGTGAGTTAAGTAGTTTGCCTAAGCATTTATCTTCTAAATCATTTAAAAAAGTATTGTAAGGTTTGCCTTCAGCTAATTCCTTAAAATGATTACTTTCAAAATATTTATTAATTGCTGCATTTGTTGTGATTTTATTTTTACCTTTTGCTACAGCAACTTGAACATAAACTTCTTGGCTAATATTTTCGTTTAAGTAGTCTTTAATTTTATCTGATAGCATTGGAAAATGAATTTTCTGATTAATTTATTAAAGTTATACAGTTAAGTTTGTCATTAAAAATAATGTTTTTTTTATATTTTAAGTTAATTTCATAAATTCCATTTAAAATTTGAGTAGGATTTAGCTTTAATAAAGTAGAGATGTATTGTTGTTTTATCATTTTTAAGTATAAGCTTTTTTTAATATTAACTTTAAAACTAAATTTAGTGATATTTTTTTTTATATTAAGTTGAATTATATTTTTCCAAATAATTATATCTCTTTTGAAAGATTGATTAAGTTTTTTTTTCATTAAAGAAAATGTGGGAATTTCATTATTTTTTGTGTCTAAAGATAATATCAAAATAATACCTCCTGTCTCTAAACTAGAGTGTGAATAAGATAATATATTTTTAATATCTTTTAAATTAAAGAAATGAATTGTTTGTTTGATTAAGATTAAATCAAATTTTTTTTTATTTTTTTTTAAATATTTTATTGCACTTATTTTCTTGAAAATAATTCTTTTATCCTTATCTTTATGATTCTCAATGTCTAGACCAATGGGTTTGTCTCTTAGTCTAAGTTTTGTTGATAAATATCCTATTATTTTTCCACGGCCACAACCAATATCTAAAATTTTAGAATTTCTATTTAATTTTTTTTGTTTTAATAAAAAGTTATTAAATGATTTAATGTACCTATTTGATGAAATCCAAGTTTTATTATCCCAATTTTTAATACTTACCATATTATTAATTTAAAACATTTTAAGTTTTATTTAAATAAAGTATTAATCGCTTATGTTATTTAGGCAATTATTTGATAAAACCACAAGTACTTATACTTATGTTGTGGCCTCTGCTATAGGAAGAGAAGCGCTGATTATTGATCCTGTTTTAGAAGATGTTGAATTATATATCCAATTATTAAAAGAGTTAGATTTAAAACTGGTTAAAGTAATAGATACTCATATTCATGCTGACCATATAACTGCTGCTTCAAAATTAAAAAATCAAACAAACTGTACAACCATAATGGGTGAACACACTCCATCAAACACGGTTGAAGTAAAAGTCAAAAATGATGAAATAATTTATGTTGATGATTTAAAAATAAGAGCAATTTATACTCCTGGACACACTAAAGACAGTTACAGTTTTCTCATGGATGATTATCTTTTTTCTGGAGATGCTTTATTAATTAATGGAACTGGAAGGACTGACTTTCAAGGTGGTAATCCAAAAGATTCATACAATTCTATTTTTAATAAATTACTAAAACTTCCAGAAGAAACATTGTTATATCCTGCTCATGACTATAACGGTAAAAATGTAAGTTCTATTGCCAAAGAAAAGAAATTTAACCCTAGGTTACAAGTAAGTAGTGAAGATGAGTATGTTGATATAATGAATAATTTAAATTTATCTAAGCCAAACTTAATGGATGTGAATGTGAGTAGAAATATAAAGCTTGGAGATACCTAGTAAATAATTTTTAAAGTGACTTTATTAAAGAATAAATTTCTGATTTTTCTGTTTGACCTATGCTTCTAGCTATTTCTTTATTGTTCTTATAAACAACTATTGTTGTCCAATATTCAATATCTAATAATTTAGCAATTTCTTTATCCTTAGTTTGTTCAAAACTTAAAAACAAAATATTATTAAACTCTTTTTTTGCTTGATCTAATATTTTAACTTGCTTTGCACATGTGTAGCAAGTCTTATTCCATGAATTAATAACAACAGTTTTTCCTTCGGATTGAGCCTTTTTAAATATTTCATTTGTAAAGGTTGTGGTTTTTTCAAATGCGTAACAATTGAAAGAAATTAAGAATATTAAAATTAAAATTTTTTTCATTTATATATTATAACCAATTTTTTTTAAAAATAAAAGAATATTAAAAACCAATATGAAATAAGACCTGCAAAAATTGTCCCAACAATATTTTTACTGAGATACCCAACAATTATAGCAAATATTGCTGCTAAAATTTTAGGATTATTCTCTAAATCAATAGAACCAGCGCTGTCTAAAAAGATTGGTGGAAAAATTATTGCTGGAAAAATTGCAGCTGGAACAAAAGATAATATCTTTTTAGCTTTACTATTTAATATATCTTTCTTAAGTAAGAAAATCATAGAAAACCTTGTTATAAATGTAATAATCCCAGCATAAATTATAAGTGACCAATGCATTATTTTTTTTTTATATTCGTTAAAGTTAATAGAGCAGCAACAATTAAAGCTGTTAGGGCAGCAACAATTATGTATGCCTTAAAGGGTATTATGTTGTAGCCAATTGTTGCAACTAATCCTGATACTAGCATCACGATAATATTTTTAAATTTTCTAAAATCATTAATCAATAACGCAAGGAATGTTAAAGAAATTGTAAAACTTAAACCTAGCTCTTCAGGCACTACGGAACCCAAAACTATACCTAAAATTGTTGATATTTGCCAAATAGTCCAGCATGTAAAACCAGAGCCAAGTAAATGATAATGTTGATTGTTGTCTTTATTATTTTTTTTAAAGTGATCATTTGAAACTGCAAATGCTTGGTCTGTCATCACATAGGATAAAATTATTTTCCAAGAAAGTTTTAAACTAGATAAATGTTCTGATAAAACTGCTCCATACAATACATGTCTAGCATTCACAGCAGCTACAGAGCTCAAAATAACTAAAGATGAAACACCTCCTGAAAATAATTGCAATAAAACAATCTGAGAGGCTCCACCAAAAATTATAATCGATAACCCTAAGGTCATGTAAGGGCCAATGCCTAAATCCATTCCAATAACACCATAAATAATTCCAAAAGGAACTACGGGTATCATTAAGGGGCTTACATCTATCATTCCCTTAGCTAAGGTTTTTAATTTATTATTCATTTATTAATTAAAGTTTTATATTAGAAGCAAACTATATGATCAATATTGATAGGGCGTTTAATCCCAAATTTTTCATCTACCTCATGCTGATGTATATGATGTGAGTGTACAAATACTGGAATTAATTTATTACTTGTAGTTTTAAGTGTGTAGATAAAATTAGTTCCTCTAAATTTTCTATCAACTACTTCTAATTTTAGATTGCTTTGATCATCATGTTCTAGATCCTCTGGTTGTAATAAAAGCTGGACATTTGAACCTTTTGGGTAATGTTTTATAAAATTACCAGTTATCGTACCTAAATCAACACTCTCTAAACTATTTTCACCAGTAACTTTTGCTGGTATCAAAATTCCTCTATTTAAAAAATTAACTACTTCTACTGAATTTGGAAAATGGTAAACATTATAAGGGTCATCAAATTGTTTTAACTGTTCATCTAAAATTATCCCACATTTTGTACCTAAATAAAAAGCCTCATAAGAGTCATGGGTTACAATTATGGTAGTTATTTTTTGTTCAGTTAATATTTGTTTTAATTTAACTTGAATCTCTTCTTTAAAACTTTGATCAATATTTGATAATGGCTCGTCTAACAACAGTAGATCAGGGTTTGACAATAAAGATCTAGCTAAAGAAGCTCTTTGCGCTTCTCCAGAACTTATTTGATGTGGAAATTTATCTATCACATGATCAATATGAAGAAATTTAATTATATCATTAATATCTAAATTCTTTTTTTTATTTTTATTTCTATCTGCTCCAAATTTAATATTTTCTAAAACATTATAATGAGGAAATAATGAGTTATCTTGAAAAGCCATTGAAATATTTCTATACTCTGGTTCTATATGAATATCTTGTGAGGAAATTATCTTATTTTTTAATAAAATTTTTCCTGAATGTATTTTTTCTAATCCAGCTATAGTTCTAAGTATTGTAGTTTTTCCTATTCCTGATGGACCCAACAAACAAATAATGTCTCCCTGATTTTCAATAGTCAATGAAACATTACTTACTTTGTTTTGTGCGCTAGCAGTAAATGTTACGTTATCTATTTCTAGAAAATTTTTAATCATATTCTTAATCCTTAAGGATATGTTTAGATGTAATTAAAATAAAAAAACTTGCAATAACTATAAGGAATAAAGATGGAGCAGCAGCTGCTTCTAATAGATCCTGAGAGGCATAAATATATGCTTTTGTAGCAAATGTTTCAAAATTAAAAGGTCTCATAATTAATGTAATTGGCAGCTCTTTTATGATTTCGATAGCAAGTAAAATTCCAATTAATAAAATTGAGTTTTTTAAATAAGGAATATGAATATTTTTGAATGTTTTGAACTTTGAATAACCTAGTAAATATGCGCCTTCGTCAATTGAGTAATTAATTTTTAAATAACCTGATTTAATTCCATTACTGGCTAAAGAATAAAATCTTATAAAATAAACTAAAACTAACCCTAGAATAGATCCAATAAATATTGGTTTTATGCTATTTAGTTCAAATTGATCTAAGATATTGTTATCAAACCATGAAATAAAGGTAATAAATGCAACAGCTAAAATAATTCCAGGTATTGCATAACCAGAAATTGAAAAAGTTGTTAACGCTTCAAGAAATTTACTTTTTGAGACTCTATTTCCATAGTTTGAAATAAAAGCAAGAGCAATTAATAAACAGCTTGATAAAATTACTAAAATTATAGTATTTAAAAATAACTCAATCAGATTTAAATCAGCTAAATGTTTTGGAAAGATAATTGTCCAGTAAAGCATTTGCAGCACTGGAAATAAAAAACTTACAGAAAAAACAAACATACAAAAAGAAAAGGCTAAAAATGATTTATAACCACTTAAATTAATGACTGATTTAGATTTAAAACCACCTTTAGAGGATGTGTGGTATTGTGCTTTTTTTCTAGAAAAATTTTCTAGGATAAAAAGTCCCAGTATAAAAAACAATAAATAGAATGATAATCTATTTGCAAGAGCAAGATCATCAAAAGAAATCCACGCATTATATATTCCTGTAGTAAAAGTGGATATGCCAAAAAAAGATACGGAACCAAAATCTGATAAAGTTTCCATAGCAACCAATGAAAGGCCAGCAACTATCGCGGGTCTAGCAGAAGGAAGTATTATCTTAAAAAAAGATTTTTCTTTAGAAAAACCAAGATTTTTTCCTAGTTCTATTAAATTCTGAGATTGATAATGAAATGATGTTCTTGTTAAAACATAAACATACCCAAATAATGAAGAGGATATTGATATTATAGCTCCAACCATTCCATCAAATTTTGGAATATGAGAGTTGTAATCACTTTCTCCAAATAAGTTTTTTAAAATTGAAAAAGCTGTTCCATAATTTTCAAAAAAAGCAGTTAAAGAATATGCGTAAATATAGGCTGGAACTGCAAAAGATAAGATTAGAGACCATTTAAAAAAATTTACACCTGGAAAGTTATAAAATGAAACCAGATAGGCACATCCAACTCCAATTATAAAAGTTAAAAATAAGACACCTATTAAAAGTGTTAAAGAACTATAAATATAGTCATATAGAAAAGTATTTTTTAAAACTGAGCTGTAATCCCCTGTAGTTTCAAAAAAACTACTAAATACAGTTAAAATAGGAACAGCTACTATTAAAGAAATAGAAAGTGACGCCACATACCAAATGTTTATTTTTCTAAATCCCATATTTCATATTACCCCAATTATTATTTTTAAGAAACTTCCCTTGCTATCAAGGGAAGTTAATACTAACTCTGAAACCAATTTGAGAGAGAGATTACAAGAGCTAATTCTTAAAACCTTTCTTATAAGCTGTGGTTTGCCTAGAATTTTATTATTTAGATAGATATTCTATACATTTTTCAGGTGTTGTTTCTTCATAAGGATCTTGATCAGTTCCATCGTTATTCATACCTGGTTCTTGCCACCATTTTTCAATAACACCATCATTAATAATCGTACAATAACGCCAGCTTCGTTGACCAAAACCTAAATGTTTTTTATCAATTAACATCCCCATTGAGCGAGTAAAGTCAGCATTTCCATCGGGTAATACTTTAACTTTTATTAATTTTTGTTGATCTGCCCAAGCATTCATTACAAAGCCATCGTTTACACTAATACAATAAATTTCATTAATTCCAAGAGTTAATAATTTATCATAATTTTTTTCGAAGCCTGGTAACTGCTTTTCAGAGCATGTGGGTGTAAACGCACCTGGTAATGAAAATAATATTACTTTTTTACCTTTAAAAATTTCATCAGTATTTACATTCACCCATTTACCAATTTTTCTTGTTTTTAAAACTACACTTGAACATTTTTTTCCTTCTATCATTTTGTTCCTATTATTCTTTATATGTTTATTTAATTGTATTACTTGCATTTGAATTTTTAGTGCTCATAAACAAATTAGGTAGGGTAAATACCATTGAAGAGATTATGAGCACAATCATTAAAAAGAAAATTTGATATTAAAGACAGAAATTATTTCATTAATTTCATTACCTTTAATATCAGATAATTTTCTATTATTTATTTTCTTACTGATTTTTTCACACTCTGTTGCACATGGATCACAAGCTTTCTGAGATTGAGAACTGTGTGCATCAGAAGATATATCTAAACCAATATTCAATAAATTTTTTTTCACTTATTATTTATTTCCAACTTGCAGCTAGCATTACTTCTAGTGATGCAGCTTGGTTTTTTCCATAATTTGCTACTTTAGTATTCATATCTTGTTTAAATCCAAGACCCATTTGTTTAACTAATGCGTGAGGTTCAACGCCTGCAATCATTGGGTATTCAAATGTATTATTAACTATGTGCTCTTGTGCCTCTTTAGTTAATAAAAACTCAAGTAGTTTAATTGCATTAGCTTTGTTTGGAGCATTTTTTAATACACCACCACCACTAATGTTCATGTGAGTTCCTCTATCTCCTTGGTTGGGAAAAAATGGTAATACTTTTTTAGCTGCTGCTTGTTGTTCTGGACCTTTTTTTCCAGATAACATCAAAGCTAAGTAGTATGTGTTAGCTACTGCTAAATCTGCTTCACCTGCTGCTACAGCTAAAATTTGCGCTCTATCGTTTCCTTTAGAATCTCTAGCCATATTAGCAACTATTCCTTTAGCCCATTCTGCAGTTGCTTTTTTTCCATTATTTTTAATTAATGAAGCAACAAGAGATTGGTTATAGATGTTGTTAGATTTTCTTATAACAACTCTACCTTTCCATTTTGGATCTGCAAGACCTTCATAAGTCAATCCTTTAAGGTCATTTGCACTTACTCTTTTGGGAGAATAGTATATTATTCTTGCTCTCTTAGCTATTCCAGTCCATTTAGAAGTTCTAAAGTTTTTTGGAACTGCAGCTTTAATTGCTGGAGACATAGAATTTTGGAACATTCCTTTTTTAGCGAATGCTCCTAATCTTCCTGCGTCAGCAGTAATATAAAGGTCAGCTTTTGAGTCTGCGCCCTCTTCTGTTATTCTTTTTTGAAGAGCCTTATCTTTTCCTGATATAATATTGACTTTAATTCCAGTTTTAGCTGTAAATTTTTGGTAAAGTTGAATATCTGAATCGTAATGTCTTGCACTAAATACATTAACTTCAGCTGCAAACGTCATGTTTGCAAATAAAGCCATAAAAAATGCAATAATCGTAATTTTTTTCATTTTTATCTTTCGTTTGTTAATTTATTTACATTAGAATGCTTATTATTCGCATTGAGAATGATTATCAATCGCAAAAGTGTCACAGATTACGGATTTAATTACTGTAAAATCAGAATAAGTAGATTGCTTAGAAAAGACATAGATACAACAAACCCTAAAAAAAAATTACAGTACATATAAGTAACTGTGCGGTTTCTTATTCTTCTTTTTCTTACAAATGGTTTATCATCAATATCTGAAATATCTCTTTCACCAATAACTTTATAATCGTATGTCCAACGCCATATGGAAATACCAAACCTCTTGTCTTGATTGTTATAATAGTTAATCCAAGCAGAAATATATCTATGTGAAATATAAAGAATAATTAAAAGAAAGCCGCTTATTAACATTTAAATACTAAATCATATTTAAAGGTAATATAAAAGATTAATTAGAACTGTTCAGACTCCGTTGAACCTTCCATCGCAGTTGTAGAACTTTTTCCAGAACTAATGGTATTTGAAACGGCATCAAAATATGAAGTTCCAACTTCTCTTTGGTGCTTAACACTTGTATAGCCATCTTTCTCTCTGGCAAATTCAAGTTCTTGAATTTTAGAGTACGCAGTCATACCTTCAGTTTTGTATTTTTCTGCAAGTTCAAAAATTGCAATATTTTGTGTATGAAATCCAGCAAGCGTAATAAATTGAAACTTATATCCCATCTCACTGATTTTTTGTTGGAAGGTTGCAATTTCAGCATCTGATAAATGTTTTTTCCAATTAAAAGACGGTGAGCAATTATAAGCCAATAATTTTCCTGGAAATTTTTTATGGATAGCATCTGCAAATTTTTTAGCTTCCTCAAGATTAGGTGTAGCTGTTTCACACCAAATTAAATCTGAATAAGGTGCATAAGCTAATCCTCTTGAGATGGCTTGGTCGATTCCATTTTTAACATAATAAAAACCTTCTGGTGATCTTTCACCTGTTAAAAAGGGTTTATCATTTTCATCAAAATCATTAGTAATTAATTTTGCAGCATTCGCATCTGTTCTTGCTAAAATTATTAATGGTACATCAGCAATATCAGCAGCTAATCTTGCAGCTTTTAAATTTTTAATCATAGTGGCTGTTGGTACCAAGACTTTTCCACCCATATGACCACATTTTTTTTCACTAGCTAATTGATCTTCAAAGTGAACTCCAGCAGCACCTGCTTTAATAAATTTTTTTGTTAGCTCAAAAACATTTAGTGGTCCACCAAATCCTGCTTCACCATCTGCAATAATTGGAAGCATGTAGTCTGTTCTATCTTTTGATTGCATATCGCCATCAATAATCTCCATATGTTGAATTTGATCAGCTCTAACCAAAGCATTGTTCATCGACTCAACTAATTTTGGAGCACTATCGTATGGATATAAAGATTGATCTGGATACATTTCACCAGCAGTGTTGGCATCTGCAGCTACTTGCCAACCACTTAAATAAATTGCTTTCAAGCCTGCTTTTGCATGTTGAATAGCATGATTTCCAGATAATGATCCCAATGTATTAATATAAGACTCTGAATTTAACAGATCCCACAGTTTTTTAGATTGATGTTTGCACATCGAATATTCAATTTTAATAGAACCACGTAATCGCTCTACTTCTTCTTCTGTATAGTCTTTTTTAATTCCAGAAAATCTTTTTAAATCGTATGAAACTTTAGCTTCTGAGCTCATAGGCTGGTCTTTCTAGGTTGTATGTAAGAAAATTAGATCGTGTATAAATTAACGTTAAGAGGGCTTATTTGTCTTCACTATATTCTTGAGTGAATTCATTCATTCCACTTGAACCCCAATCACAATGGTCATCTCTAAGGTAAATACCAGATTGATTAAATTGATTCTGATTGTTGTTTTCGTTAATTTTTCTTTGATTTTCTAGATTTTTGTTAATGTTTTTATTGTTCATGTAAACTTTATAATTGACTAAATTTACAAAATCCAATTAAATCGATAAAAACGTTGTAAAACAAAGAAACTTATTGTAAATTTAAATTTACAAAATTTACAAATAAGACATATGAGTCAAATAGATTTAAAAATAGGTCCAAAAATAAGGGCTTTTAGAAGGCAGTTAGGTTTACAGGCTAACAAACTTTCAGAAGACCTGGGTATCTCTCCAAGTTATTTAAATTTAATTGAAGGTGGAAAAAGAAAAATAGATGGGGATTTACTTCTTAAGATTTGTGAAAAATTAAATATTCAGCTTTCAGACTTAACTTCTAAATCAGACATTAATCTAGAAAATACTATTTCTGAAATACTTGATGATAAGTTATTTGAAGATTTAGATATTCTTGGCCCTGAAGTTAAAGATCTAGTTGGTACTAACCCAAAAATAGGCCGTGCACTTGTTCGACTAGGAGACATTCTTAAAAAAAAGGATCATGAACTTATTAATAAAATAGAAAAAATATCAGGTAAAATAGTTGATAATAGAAAAAACTCTTTTCCCGGTGAGGTAATTTCTGATTTTCTTCAAGAGCATAAAAACTATTTCCCAAAATTAGAAGAATTTGCAAATAAGGTTTTTGATAAAATTCAAAAAAGTAATAGAACAAGATATATTGCTTTATGTGAATATTTAAAAAAAGAATATTCAATTATTGTGAAAGATATACTTCCAGATGAAGGAAAACCTTTTTCAAAAATCTTTAATAAAAATAAAAAAGAGCTTTTACTAAGTGATTATAGTTCTTTAGAAACTAAAAAACTTCATGCTGCTGCACAAATAGCTCAGGAAGGTGCTATGAAAGAAATTGATAATTATTTATCAAAATTTTCTTTTCCATCTGAAGAATCTAAGAAATTAACAAAAGTTGCTCTATTAAATTACTGTGGTGCAGCAATTTTGATGCCCTATAAACCTTTTCATGCAGAATGTAAAAAATTAAAATATGATTTAGAACTTTTACAAAATACTTTTGCTACATCTTTTGAACAAGTTGCTCATAGAGTTACATGTCTACAAGATCCCAAATTACCAGGAATACCATTTCATATGATGAGAGTTGATATGGCAGGTAATATTTCTAAAAGATTTTCTTTATCTGGAATAGAAATTCCAAGATATGGTGGTGCCTGTCCAAGATGGAACGTTTATTCAGCCTTCACAAGACCTGGTGTGATTCAAGCAGCTGTTAGCAAAATGACTAATGGTGAAAAATATGTTTGCATTGCTAGAACAGTTGAAAAAGGTGTTGGAAGATTTGGCCAGTCAAAAAGTATCCTATCTATTGGTTTAGGTTGTGATGCAAAATATGCTAAAGATTTTGTATATACTGAAAATATTAATGTTAGTGATAAAACATCTGAGATTCCAATTGGTGTATCTTGTAGAACTTGTGACCGTTTAGACTGTCCTCAAAGAGCTTTTCCACCACTACACAAAAAGTTTGATGTTGATATTAACTCTAGGGGTGTTTCAGTTTATGTTAACGATAAGTCCAGCTAATTAAGATTTCCAGTCACCAATTTTACTGAATAAAAAGTTTCTAAATGCAGTAATTCTTGCAGTATTTTTAAGAGATTGTGGATAGACAAAATGAGCCTCAGTTATTGGACCTTCTGAACTGGGTAGTACTTTTATAACATTATTTGAATTTGAAACTAAATACTCTGGTAACGCTGCAAGACCTACGCCAGCTTCAACCGCTAAAAGCAAACCCATAACACTGTTAACCTTCATTACTGGTTTTCTTTTTTTAGTGTCTTTAATTCCAAGTTTTAATGCCCAATCGGGGTCATAAACAGGGGATGGTGCTCCTTTTCCAAATGAAATAAATCTATGTTTATTCAAATCCATAACAGTTTTAGGCATTCCATATTTTTCTAAATATTTATTAGAGCCATAAATATAATATTTTATATCTACTAATTTTTTTTGAATGTAATTAAGTTGTTTAGGTCTTCTCATAAAAATACCTATGTCTGCTTGTCTTGTGCTTAAATCTAACTCTTTATCATCAAAAATTAATTCAATTTCTATTTCGGGATTTAAAGTCATAAATTCTTGAATTCTAGGAGTAAGCCAGTGGGTTCCAAAACTTCTAACTGTAGTGATGGTTAATTTTCCAGTTGGTTTATTTTTTTGGTCACCTAACGTAGACTCAACTTCTTTTAATTTGCTAATTACTTCATGAGCTGTTTTAAAAACATATTCACCATTTTCAGTCAATGTGAGGCCTCTTGCATGTCTCTCGAAGAGTTGTACTTTAAGGTCTTGTTCTAATGATTGTATTTGTCTGCTAATTGCAGATTGACTAAGGTTTAAGTTTATTGTTGCATTAGTAAAACTGCCTGCTTCTGCTACTGCATGGAATATCTTAAGCTTATCCCAATCCATTTATTTGTTAAGATCAACAACATATCTTCCTGACGTTTCACCTTTAAGCATCTTTGGATATATATCTATTAAATCTTCTAGGCTTACTGTCTTTATTGATTTTTCTAATTGTTCAAAATTAATTATATCTTTAACTTCATTCCAAACAAATTCTCTTCTCTTAATAGATGCTGTAACAGAGTTAATTCCCCAAAGCTTAACACCTCTAATAATAAAAGGCATTACAGTTGTATTTAATTTATAATCAGAAGCATTTCCACATGCAGCAACAATCCCATTATCTCTTGTTTGAGCTAGTGCGTTGGCAAGAATTTTTCCCCCTACAGTATCAACAACTCCATCCCATAATCCTTTATCCAAGGGTCTTGCATCTTTATCTAAATCTGCTTTATTAATTATATTTTTAGCACCTAATGATTTTAAATATTCTTCATTTTCAACTTTTCCTGTAACAGCCGTAACATCATAACCAAATTTACTTAAAATCATTACCGCAATACTTCCAACACCTCCAGAAGCACCTGTAACTAAAACATCTTTAACTTTTTCTCCTAATAAAAGTTCCTCTCTTGCTTTAATAGCAAAAGAGCATAGTAAAGCTGTCAATCCAGCGGTACCTAAAATCATAGCCTGCTTAGATGTGATATCTTTGGGTTTTTTAACCAAATAATCTCCATTTACTTTTGCTAATTGAGAATAGCCTCCAAAATAAATCTCTCCCACTCTCCATCCAGTAAGAATAACCTCATCTCCTTTACTAAATTTGGAATTATCACTTTCTATAACTGTTCCTGAAAAATCGATACCTGGTATGTGTGGAAATTCTTTTACTAATTTTGCACCATTATTCAGAATAAGTGCATCTTTATAATTTAAATCTGAATAATCAACTTTAACAAGTACATCACCATTTTTTAAAAATGATTTATCTATTAATTTTACTTCTCTTGTAAAATTTTCACCCTCTTGATTTATTATTAAAGCTTTAAAGTTATCCGACATGTGTTTTACCCTCTTAAAAAACTATTTACTTATATATCCTAAGTATCTATTTTGAATGTTAACGTCTTCTTTGAATTGACCTAAAAAATAATTTGTAACTGTTGTTGCTTTCTCCTTTTTAATTCCTCTAATTGTCATACATTGGTGTGCTGCATCAATTGTAACTGCAACTCCTTTTGCATCCAGTGAAGTCATTAATGCTTTTGCAATCTGCATAGTAAGTCTTTCTTGTGTTTGTAATCTTTTTGAAAATACCTCAACAACTCTAGCTAACTTACTTAAACCAACAACTCTTTCATTTGGAATATAAGCAATATGTGCTGTCCCAATTATAGGTGCCATATGGTGTTCACAATGACTTGAGACTGAAATATTTTTTTCAACAACCATGTCATCATAACCCTCAACATCACCAAATGTTTTACTTAAAATCTGTTCTGCATCCTGTGTATAGCCACCAAAATATTCTTTAAAGGCTTTAACTACTCTTTTAGGTGTTTCCAATAATCCTTCTCTGCTAGTATCTTCACCTATCCAACTTAATATAGTTTTAAATGCTTCTTCAGCTTCTTGATCTGAAACCTTATTAGCTTTTAAATTTTTGCTATCTGTGTCTTTTACTAATTTCATTAGGTCAGTTTATACAGTAAATCCTTGTTTTTAAAATATTTATATTATTTACCAGTATGCTACATAATTACCTAATTATGTTTAAAAAGAGAGAAAGTATAGTCGAAATTGAAGAAGGAAACTTACTTTCTCCAAAATTTGATAATGATGGGCTAATTCCAGTTATCACTATGTGCTCAAAGACAAAAGATATTTTGATGCACGGATATATGAATATGGAGGCCTTTAAAAAAACTATAGAAACTCAAGAAGCACATTATTTTAGCAGATCTAGACAACAAATTTGGCACAAAGGTAAAGTAAGCGGCTATACTCAAAAAGTTTTAGAAATAAGAATAGATGATGACCAAGACTCAGTTTGGTTAACTGTAAATATTGGGAATGGTTCTAGTTGTCATGTTGGCTATCGATCATGTTTTTATAGATCAATTCCTTTAGGTCCAATTGAAAATGGAAGACAAATAGAAATGAAATTTGAAGAAAAAGAAAAATCTTTTGATCCAAAGGTTATTTATAAAGATCAACCTAATCCAACTAAAATTTAGATGAATAATAAACAAAAAAATGTTCTAGGTGAATATCTAGAAGAATGTTCGAACGATCCCTTAACTGGATGGCATAGAGATGGTTGTTGCAGTACAGATGAAAATGATCATGGAGTTCATACTGTGTGTGCAAAAGTTACTACTGAATTTTTAGAATGGGCTAAAGAAGCTGGTAATGATTTAATTACAGCTCATCCTGAATTTGGTTTCCCTGGGTTAAAAGATGGTGACGGTTGGTGTGTCTGTGCAAGTTGGTATGCAAAAGCTGTTGATGCGGAAAAAGCTTGCCCCGTGTATATAAAAAGAACTCATGAAAAAACTTTAAAGTTTGTTTCTATAGAAGCTCTTAAAAAACATGCAATAGATCTATCTTAAATATTTTCAATTATAAATTGTTTTATTCTTTAATATTAAGTTGCAAACTTTATTACTGTATATAAATTACTATAATAATTATGGAAATAGTTACTAAAATAGCTCCTATAAGTTTAGCTTTGATTATGCTCGGACTTGGTATGAGTTTAACAATACAAGATTTTTTAAGAGTAATTAAAGTACCAGGAGATTTTTTAGTTGGCTTTATTTGTCAAATGATTTTGCTTCCAGTAATAGCTTTTGCATTAATTAAATTATTAAATACTCCTATAGAGCTTGCCCTTGGAGTAATGCTGATTGCAGCAGTGCCTGGAGGCGTAACTTCAAATATACTAACCAAATTTGCTAATGGAGATGTTGCATTATCTATATCACTTACAGCAGTTATTAGTTTAATTAGTATTATATCAGTTCCATTTATTATTTTTCTTTCAATAGATCTATTGAACATAGATTATGTTTCAAAAGAAATTTCTATGGTTGGTATTTCTTTAAAGATGTTTTTTGTGGTAACCATACCTGTAATAATTGGTATGACAATTAGACATTTTGCAAAAGGTTTTATAATTAGAAATATTTTACTAATACAGCGAACATCAATATTTTTATTTATCTTAATATTTATTGCCATTTATATTGAAGAATGGGACAATATTGTTAGTTTTATAACGCGTGCAGGGTTAATCACATTAATACTTAATATTGTAATGATGGTCGTTGGTTTTTATATTGCGAAATTTTTTACATCTGGAGTAATGCAGCAAAGAACTATTTCCTTAGAATGTGGATTGCAGAATGGGACATTGGCTGTGTTTGTTGCAACTCAACTATTTGATGACATGGTATATTTAGTACCAACTGCTACTTACGCGTTAGTAATGATGGTGACCTCATTAATTTTTGTATTTATTATTAAAAAAAATACATAAAATTTTTTTATTAAATTAAAATTTAGCTAGATTAAAAATTATAGTAGAAAAATCTGATAATTTAATAAAAATTTCTTTTTGCAATGGCTTAAGTTTATTTACAATGTTACCACTTACTCTATAGTGTTTTTTAATATCAATTGTAAGATGTTTTTTTTTAACTAATTTACGTAATTTTCTAATAACAGTAGCTCTTGGTATGCCTGTGATATCTGAAATTGACATAGCATTAAGTCCTTGCATTAATTTAGTTGAATAAGTACTTTCAATGAAAATACTTCTTTCCACATAATCTGTAACTATTTTTCTAGCATAAAGATGTTGATTAACAACACATGTTGCAAAAATATGGAAAGATTCTAAATCTTTAAAAACCTTTTTATAATTAATCATCATTGGAATTTGTAGTTCATAGTAAAGTCTCCAAATATAAGAAAAATTATCTTTTATAACTATTTCTAATTCTCCCGAAGTTAATTTTTTTGATAAAATTTTACTATTTGCACACATTTCTGAAAGTGTAGATAAAAAACGACTAATTCTTTTTATCGAATCTATTGGTTTAGAATAATAAAATTTAGATCTATCGATAATAATTTTTTTTTTTACCCTTTTTAAAGCCCCCTGTTCTTCAAGTTCTAATACTTTTCTTCTTGTTGATTCTTTTGGGATATTAAGAGCTTTAGAAATTTCTGTTATAGTAAATAACTCTATCTCAACAGTTTCCTTAGCATAAAATTCATCATAGTTTAATTTAGTAAAATTTTTTGAATAGTTATCTAATTTTTTTTTAATTAAAAAAATGACTATCAAAAATTTATCGTGATCTTTAAAACATGAATAAACACCATTACTCCATTGCATTTGATGGTTGACCCACATTGGACCCATTGTGGAATACTTACTTTCCAGTATATTGAATATTTGATCTTTAGTTATTTTTTTTAATGCTTCTGAAATTTCAATCATTAGTAATTTTCAATTATAGTTTCTTAACCCAAAATGAACATAATATTTATCTAAAAAAACCCATTATGAACTGTGAAGGCCCACTATGAACTATTCATAAATTGTTTGAATTAACTAAAAATGCTTTATTAACGAATGAGTTCAGAAAAATCTATCAATATAGAAGACAATACTATCGACACTGTGGATACCATCAAAGTAGATGAAAAAATGTTCTCTGCACGTGTTGATATAAATACCTTGCTAGCTAAAGTTAGGAAAGAAGAGCAAAAAGCAAATAAAATAAATTTTATTTTCTTTTTTATGTTTGCCCTACTTATCTTGATTGTAGGAATTCTTTTATCTCTTTAATTACATATTCCCATATTTTGGTCCACCACTTCCTTCAGGTGTAACCCAAGTAATATTTTGTGAAGGTTCCTTAATATCACAAGTTTTGCAATGAATGCAATTTTGTGAATTAATTACAAATTTGTTTACACCATCTTCTTTTTGAACTTCATATACTCCCACAGGGCAATATCTTTGAGCTGGTTCATCAAATTTTTCTAAAGTATACCTAATTGGTAAATCAGGATCTTTAAGATGAAGGTGTACAGGTTGATTGTCTGCGTGGTTAGTCCCTGTTAAATAAACTGAGCTTGTTTTATCAAAAGTAATAATATTGTCAGGTTTAGGATAGTCAATTTTAGGCATTTCATTTGCTGGTTTTAATGTCTCGTGATCTGCATGTTTATGTTTTAAGGTAAAAGGTAATTTTCCTTTAAATAAAATTTGATCAATTCCTGTAAAAATTATACCAAGTATCAATCCCCAACTAAAACTTGGTTTAACATTTCGAGCTCTATGTAATTCCTCGTATAACCAACTTTTTTTAAATTTCTCATCATAAATAGATAGATTTTTATTTTCTTTTATATTTTCAATTATTGTCTCTGCTGCAATTATTCCACTCTTCATTGCTGTGTGAGAGCCTTTAATTTTTGGCATGTTTAATGTTCCTGCATCACATCCAATTAGTAATGCTCCAGGCATAAACATTTTTGGTAAACTTTGCAATCCACCTTCGATTAAAGCTCTTGCTCCGTATGAAATACGTTTTCCATCTTCAATTATTTTTTTAATTGCAGGATGTGTTTTAAATCTTTGAAATTCATCAAATGGTGAAAGGTATGGATTTTTATAATCTAACCCAATGACATAACCTAAAAAAATTTGTTTATTTTCCGCATGATACATAAAACTTCCACCATAAGTATTGTTATCTAGTGGCCACCCCGCAGTATGCATTACCATTCCTTCTTCATGTTTTTTTTCATTAATTTCCCAAATTTCTTTAAAACCAATTCCGTACTGTTGTGGATCTTTACCTTCTGACAAATTAAATTTTTTAATTAATTGTTTTCCAAGATGCCCTCTACAGCCTTCTGCAAAAACTGTAACTTTTCCCAAAAGCTCTATCCCAGGTTCAAAATTATCTTTTTTGTTTCCATTTTTATCAACACCCATATCTTGAGTTGCAACTCCTTTAACCGAACCATCTTCGTTATATAAAATTTCATTAGCAGGAAAGCCAGGAAATATTTCAACACCTAAAGTTTCTGCTTGCTCTGCAAGCCACCTGCATAAATTTGCTAAACTTATTATGTAGTTATTATGGTTTTGCTGGACAGATGGAAGCATCCAAGTAGGCCAACTTAATGATTTTGATTTCCCTAAAAATAAGAATTTTTCTTTAGAAACTTTAGTTTTAATAGGTGAATTTAACTCTTTCCAATTTGGTAAAAGTTCATCTAAAGCTCTGGTTTCAAATACATTTCCACTTAAAATATGAGCTCCTATTTCAGAAGCTTTCTCTAACAAGCAAACATTTAACTCTGGATCTAACTGTTTAAGTTTAATTGCTGTAGATAGTCCTGATGGACCTCCACCAACGATTACCACATCATAATCCATTGCTTCTCTAGACATATCTTAAATTTTTATAGTACTGATTATTTTTGTATAGTGTTTAATTTGTTCAATTCTTCTAAAAATTGCGGGAGTGCCTCAAATAAATCAGCTTCTAGACCGTAGTCTGCGACACTAAATATCGGCGCTTCACCATCTTTATTTATAGCAACAATTATTTTGCTTTCTTTCATTCCAGCTAAATGCTGAATTGCTCCTGAAATTCCAACTGCAATATATAAGTCTGGAACTACAACTTTACCTGTTTGGCCAACTTGGTATTCATTGCTTATATACCCAGCATCAACAGCCGCACGTGATGCACCTATTGCAGCATTTAATTTATCCGCTATATCAGTAATTAGTTTAAAGTTTTCTCCACTCTGCATACCTCTCCCACCTGAAATCACAATTCTAGCTGTTCCAAGTTCGGGTCTGTCAGATTTAACTTCTTCTCTTTTAATAAATTTAGAAGATGTAAATTCATCAACTGCATCTAACTTTTCAATTACTGCTGATCCACCTGTGGTTTCACAAGGTTCAAATGAAGTCGGTCTGATTGTTATGCATTTTTTTGCATCATTACTTTTAACAGTAGCCAATGCGTTTCCTGCATAAATAGGTCTTAAAAATGTGTCTGGAGATATTACTTTAATAATATCACTAACTTGTGATGTGTCTAATAGAGCAGCTATTCTTGGCATTAAATTTTTACCAAATGTATTTGCTGAAC
>Ga0209709_10001329_pt1 | contig 22962 bp, 16 predicted proteins | sample ArcticOcean_MG_C_2_FD_187435 | JGI IMG/M metagenome (GOLD analysis project Ga0209709, IMG submission 187435) | Marine microbial communities from western Arctic Ocean - ArcticOcean_MG_CB4_136 (SPAdes) (version 2) | ecosystem: Environmental > Aquatic > Marine > Oceanic | place: Arctic Ocean...
TCGGTTCTTGTATCGGGAGAAACAGCGTCTGGAAAGACAACGACACTCAATGCGATTTTACCGTTCATCGACCACAATGTCAAAATCTATTCTGCTGAAGACACTCCTGAAGTCAAAGTGCGACACAAAATTTGGCAACGACTGGTCACTCGTCAGTCGAAGAATGAAGATTCGAGCGTCGAAATGTTCGACCTTCTCAAAGCGGCTCTACGTAGCCGTCCACGTTACATTATCATTGGTGAAATTCGTGGTGTTGAAGGGGCGACAGCCTTCCAAGCAATGCAGACCGGTCACCCTGTTATCGCGACATTCCACGCATCCTCGATCGTTAAGATGATTCAACGATTCACAGGCGACCCAATCAATGTTCCAATTCGTTTCTTCGATAACTTGAATTTCGCTATCTTCCAAGAAGTAGTCGAAGCGCCTGGCGGTGGAATCGCTCGTCGTGTCACAGGTATCGATGAAGTCATCGGTTACAATAAACACAGCGATGGTGTCCTCACTCGTGGAATGTTCGAATGGGACCCTGTAAAGGATAAGCACTATTTCCGGGGAATGTTCCAAAGCCATTTGTTGGAAAACAAAATCGCTGCAATGGCAGGATTTTCTAATAAGCGTGATATTTACGATGAAATGCTCAAGCGTGCAGACGCTCTTCAACGCATGGTTGACAGAGACCTGACGCATTATGATGATGTCTTTGATTTACTTGGAATTTACTACAACAGTGGTTGGGAATATTTCGACAAGGCAGTTGATACTTGGAAAGGCATAAACCATGACTGAGGGATGATGTATGCAGCGACTGTCTTACTGGCAAATCGCGCTACGTCGTGTAGAAATTCCGATTATCCAATTCCTTGTGTTTATGGTTGGAGGTGCAGCTCTTGCAGGTTTAATCTTTGCATTTATCTTCATCGCAGTGACTGGAGGCATGGGTGATCAAGGCCTCTTCTCTGGAACTTCAGGCGTTTTATTCATCATACTTTTACCAATCCTCACGGGTGGTGCTGCGATGGCATTTCCGCTCCTGGAAGTTCGCCGTTCTGCGAATCTCATCGAAAAAGAGATGCACATGTTCATCACGCGAATGGGTATCCTTTCCCTCGGAGAAGTTGCGGCTCAATCGATATTCGATATTCTTAAACAAATGAGTGATTACGGAGAATTGGCAAATGAAGTACAGAGTATTGAAACTTTAGTGGATAAATGGCATACCTCTTTACCCGAAGCATCTCGAATAGTGGCTCAGCAAAGCCCGAGTCCTCTGTGGGCTGATTTCCTCGACCGAATGGCGTTTTCAATCGAAGCAGGACAAGCAATCGATGATTTCATGCGTTCGGAACAAGAAACGATTGCAGAACAATATTCTACATTATACGATACACGTCTTGAATCGGTAGATGCGATGAAAGAAATATATGTCTCATTGGTTACTGCAGGATTGTTTGGTTTGGTGATTGCAGGTATTCATTTGGTGCTGTTTGAAGTTGGTTCTGCCAGTGACACACCAATCATGGTAGCAAGTCGAATGCGTTTCTTATTGTTAGCAGGACTCCTGTTTACGGCTATCCAAATTGGAGGGGTATTGGCATTCCGTGCTACGATTCCTGAAGACCCAACGTTTGCCCGAGATGACCTTGATACGCCATTCCGAATCAACTTCGTCCGTTCTTTGGTTGGTGCCAGCATTCTCACGGCGATTCTTTTGGTCGTGACACTTTTTACCATTCTCTCTGCTTGGGAAGCAGTTACATCTCAATGGGACCGTTACGGTCTACTTTTCATTGCAGCCCCATTGTCGCCAATGCTTGTCCCAGCCATTATGGTCTCTCGCGAAGAGCGTAAAATTTTCCGGCGTGACGAAACATATCCTGATTTCATTCGAGCCCTGGGTGGCACAGCACAGGCCCGTTCAGCTGAACCGTCAGCGACAATCAAGGCGCTTCGTGGAATTGATTTTGGAATGCTTGACAATTCCATCGACCGTTTGGAACGCCGTCTTTCTACACGAATTGACTCTGACCGCGCATGGGACTACTTCAACGCAGATACGAATTCTGCCGTCATCTCACGTTATACCCGGATTTACATTGAAGGTTCTCATTCATCAGGTCAGCCGGCTCGTACTGCTGAACTTGTTTCACGTTCGGTGGGTAACCTCCTGTCATTACGCCATCGCAGGTCACTCTCAGCAACCACCATGCGAGGTGTTGCGCTCGGTTTGCTTATCGCATGTGTCACCAGTTTGAACGTCACCATCTCAATTGTTATGAAACTTGGAGAATCAATTGCAGGTGTAGCCTCAAGTTTTACCGAAACCGATGTCAGTGTTCTCTCCGAATTTGGTGCAGGACTCGCTCTTCCGATCATGGATGATGCATCTGGTGTCGAAGAAAATATCAGATTGTTCAAAATCATTGTATCTATATTGATTCTCTTCCAAGTGTGGGCAGTTTCAGTCATATCAAACCGATTGAGAGGCGGGGGAAAGACGACTGCTCTTGGGCAATCAATACAATTGCTATGGGTTGCTGGAATTGCTTCATACGTCACCTCGCTGGTTTTAGCAATGGCATCGTCAATGTTCAATGTGTGAAGAAGCAACAACAATAACCCTGTCCTTGAATCGCAGGCTATGCAAAGCCCTCACCCCCCAACCCCACTTCCAGCCCCACCAGCAGTTCAAATCGTTGTACCCCCTTCAGCATCTCCGTATCAACCTGCGGCAGGATTTCAGCAATCTGCAATGAGTTATTCTTTTCATCGATGGCTCATGCTGGGTGTTGTTCTTCTTCTTGCTTCAGTGGTTTTTGTTGAAGTTATGGCTATGGATGGCATTCCCTCAGCAGTTGATTACGACCCGGAAAAAGAAGGTGCGATTGAAGAAATGGCAAAGGACACTGAGGCACATGCCGATATGACACGAGTAATCTCCTCTGTTAGCAGCATTATGCAAGCCTTTGGTTTGGGAATGATTGGTTATGCCTTACTTCGTGAATCACATGATGAAAAATATGAGCATACAGCCTTACGAGTCACGGCGGTCATCGTTGGAGTATTGGTACTCGCAAACATCGCTGCACGCGACCTCTCACTTTTCTGAGGCTAGCGTTTCTTTTCTTGAGCAATACGCTTTTTTGTTGTGGCCCATGAACAAATTGGGCATTGTGTGAGGTCATGACCTCGTGCAGGGCAGTATTCTCTGCCGAAAAAAATGATTTGTAAGTGCAATTTATTCCATAGTTTTTTTGGAAAAAGAGCCTTGAGGTCACGTTCAGTTCGCTCTACATTGGTATCATTCGATAAGCCCCAGCGAGCAGCAAGGCGATGGATATGCGTATCAACCGGGAATGCTGGAACTCCAAATGACTGAGCCATTACGACGCTTGCAGTTTTGTGACCAACACCTGGTAAGTTCTCAAGATGCTGGAAACTTTGAGGTACGACACCATCATGCCTTTCGACCAATAATTCGGAGAGTCTGTGGATATTTTTTGCTTTTGTTGGCGCTAACCCGACTTGACGAATATCATTGAGAATAGTTTCCACACTAAGTTTCACCATCGCTTCAGGTGTTCCCGCCTTGTCAAACAAGGCTGGCGTGACTTGATTGACTTTGACATCGGTCGTTTGAGCGCTCATTAAGACTGCAACCAGTAATTGGAAGTCGTTTTGATGATCGAGGGGAACTGGCGTCACAGGGTAAAACTCTTCCAGCATGACGGCAATTCGCTGTGCTTTTTCACTTCGCTTCATTTCATTCACCTTGAGGCGTTAACAATTGCGGAGGTACTCTGTAGACATAGTCCAAACTATCGCCGAGGAGTTGAATTTCAAAGTCACGTTGTTTGAAGACGACCTGCTCAACTTTTGCATCAATCCCATGGAGCGGCATCGTTGCAGCAAAATGACCGTTTTGATAGATGGAGAGGCTTGTTTCGACTTGGTCAGGCTGGGAGGTGAATCGTAGAACATCCTCATTGCGTTCAACACGCCCGTTGATGGAAGTGAAAAATGCTTCAAAAAGTGTACCAAGTTCGTGCCACTGTTCGACATGGACACTGGACATCGAGTCACCTCACGATTCAATTTTGACTGCGTAGGCTTCACCAGTTTTCCATCCGAAAAGTAATCCCAGAGAGACTGAAAGGAGTGGGATTCCGTTACAAATGAGTGATTCCATAGGTTCACTGACCGGCTGGCCAGCAAGGTACCAAATGAGCATCGCCAAAAGAAGGCCGGGAATCAGCATGACAGCACCCATGATGAGGGTTCTCAAGAGACGCATACCACCGCCAGCAAGCGGTGTGACATGAAGGTGTGGTTTGAATCACTTCAAGCAAGTCGTCGAGACAGTTCTTCTCCAGAGAGTGAATTCAAAACATTTTCCGATTCAATCCAGCCTTTACGAGCAGCCATTACTCCGTAACTGATATCTGCTAAACCACGAATTGAATGGGCGTCTGGATTGATGATAAGAGGGACGCCTAATCCCTTCGCATGTTTGCATAAGCGCCAATCTAAGTCCAATCGATAGGGGCTTGCATTCAATTCCACAGCTTTCAAATGCCCATCATCGTTCTGTTCAGCCATGTATTCAAGAACAGCAAACATATCCACTTCGTATCCATCCCTTCCTTGCAATATTCTTCCAGTCGGATGGCCGAGAATTGTGGTCGAAGGATGGTCAAGACAGCGCATCAATTCTTCTGTATTTTGAATCTCATCGCGTGCTTTCCACTTCGAAATCGCATGGACAGAGGCGACGGTGTAATCCAGTTGTGCAAGCACATCATCGGGATGGTCCAATCGGCCTCCCTCAAGAATATCCGATTCAACACCATGGAATAAACGGAAGTCTACACCCTCATCCGCCCATGCACTGTTGTATTCTCGAATTGTATCACCTTGTTGTAACAAATCTTCAGCACTTGCCCCATTTGCAATTTTCAGAGTGGGTGAATGGTCAGCAACCCCCAGCCAATTCCAGCCCATTTTACGGGCAGTATCAGCCATTTGCTCAAGAGTAGCCTCGCCATCCGAAAGCGTGGTATGATTATGCAGTGCTCCGCGAATATCTTTCCCTGTAAGCAAGGACGGTAAGCCTGAAGATTCTGCTGCCAATATTTCGCCGGTATCTTCCCGAAGTTCTGGCGTCACCCATTCAAGGTCGAGATGGCGATAGATCTCTTCTTCATTGGTAGCAGGGAGTGAGAACTGTGCTGCTGCCATTCCTTTCAAATCTCCAGCCTTCGCATCTGGAATCAGTCCGAACTCATTGAGTTTCAAGCCACGGTCAATGGCCCGTTGACGCAATGCAATATTGTGTTCTTTACTGCCGGTGAAATAGGCCAAAGTGAACGGGAATACTTCGGGAGGTACCAATCGAACTTGGGCGTCAATCGTCCCGCCGCTTTCCAATTGCTCGTAATCATCTCCGCCAATTGCCTCCAATACATTCGGGTCAATGTGCCCGACTGTGAATCCACCTTCGAAGATGCTTGTGTCAAGAATAATACTGATTTTCGAATCTCCTGCACCTTTGATATCTGCGATACCTGGTAATCCGAGAATTGCTTCCGACACCATTTCACGGTTTTCATCCTTGACAGCGACAACCAAATCCAAATCTCCAATGGTTTCTTTGCGCCGTCGAGCACTCCCTGCTAACTGTGCTTTTATGACGCCATCGATTGTTGCGATTTTGGTTTGAAACGCCTCGCCATACATTAAACCGACATCGAGTCTACGACGTGCTCTGAAGCGTGCAAGCAATTCGATGCCATCCAGCATCCGTTGTTGTGATTTTTCACCAAAACCCTTCATGGGTGCAATTAATCCATCAAGCGCCACCTGTTTCAAGGCCGCAACAGAATCGACACCTAATTCTTCTTTCATCAATTTGATTCGCTTCGGCCCAAGCCCAGGGATGCCGAGCATTTCGATCAAACCCTTCGGCGTTTGTTCATGCAAATCGACCCAATCGCTTGGCCAACGTCCTTCAGCAATGGCTTGAGTAAGAGCAGAACCAAGGCCTTTTCCAATTCCTTTTATCTCTAAGAGGCGACCAGTTGCGACGAGTTCTCCCAAATCTTCGGTGAGCCCGCCAAGCATACGGCTCACGTTTTGATAGGAACGAACCCGAAACACATTCGCTCCATTGAGTTCAAGCAAAACAGCGACTTGGTGAAGAACAGAAGCGATTTGGTTACGGGAAAAATAAGGCGGGCCACTCGGTCGAGCCTTCGGGAGTGTGAAACCGCCACCTGCCATGGAGGACGATACACTCGACCCTTCTCAAACATTGCTCTCTCCATTCCCAATGGAACTTCATGTTGAAGAACCATAAGTCATAGGCTCCTTCATGGTCAGTACTGATTTCATCGAACATCTGGCTGAATTGCTCTGTGGTGTTTCCGTACTTCTCTTCACCTTTATCGCGACCTTTTCACGCTCTGAAAAAGCAGAAAATATCGTTCAAAATATAATTGCTCTGTTGTTGGTAACAGCAGCAGCAGTACTCTGGTGGCTCTCGCTTTCCGGTGGAGAATTATGGGGTTCAAATTACCTTCCAAAACCACTCTCACTGGTCTGTATAGTGATCGCAATTGCTGCCCGAATGAATATCAAAGGTGAAAACGTCTCTTTCGGAGCCAATCCACACACCATCGGAAAATCCGGCGAAGAAGAATAATCAGATTATTTCGCCACGAGGTTGTGACGAATCGGTATCGACGGGTTCAGTGCTCGCCGCTTCCTTTTCCATTTTCTTGTCGATGAATGTGCGCATATATTCCGGTAATTCGCCATTGACAAAAATCACATCGTTGATGTGGTCCAGTTTCTTGAGAGAATAGTAGATTTGCATTGCAGTCATTGGCGTTGAGGAACAACCAGTACATCCACCATCGAGTGAGAGCATGATATTCCCATCGGTTGTATCGATAACAGTAACAACACCATCGTGTTCATCAAGGATCTCTTGAACTGGGCCGATTTCGGCCAAGACCTCCTCTGCAGTGATGCTCATCATTCCCATGCTGTCGTATCTCCCCTTTCAATAATTGCTTGCTCAGCCGGTATTTGAAACGGTATCGGCGGTAAGGTAAACCCCTCAAAAAGTCGTGCAGTGGGTGTTTTTTTGAGGGAACCACTTATCAAGGGCTCTTTGGTCGCCGGCATTACAGGTGTTCTATAATGATGGATAATATACCAATGATTGCCGTAGGTGCAGGTCTCGTCGGACTTGCTATTGCGTTTATGCTGTACAAACAAGTGAACAAAGTGGAAATTGACAACGAGAAAGTTGCCAGTATCACAAAAGAAATTCAAGAAGGTGCAATGGCGTTTCTTGTTGCAGAATACAAAGTACTTGCTGTGTTCGTCGTAGTTGTCGGTGCAGTCTTAGCATTTTTGAATGACACTGATACTGCAATCGCCTTCTTTGCAGGTGCGATTGCTTCAGTCATTGCCGGATTCTCGGGAATGCGTGCGGCAACTTCTGCGAACGGTCGAACCACAATGGCTGCCAAGAATGACGGTAAAGCCGGTGCTTTGGCAGTCTCATACAACGGTGGAGCCGTCATGGGCCTTTCTGTTGGTGGACTTGGTCTGCTTGGAATCTCACTGATTGCATACTGGCTTGGTGCTGGAGATGATGGCTCAAACCTTTCAGCAGCAGCAGGATTTGGTATGGGTGCTTCATCCATTGCACTCTTTGCTCGTGTCGGTGGCGGTATTTACACCAAAGCTGCCGACGTCGGTGCTGACCTTGTCGGTAAAGTCGAAGCAGGTATTCCTGAAGATGACCCACGAAATCCAGGTGTTATCGCAGATAACGTTGGCGACAACGTTGGCGATGTCGCTGGAATGGGTGCAGATATCTTTGAATCCTTTGTCGGTTCCATCATTGCAGCCATGATTATTTCGAGTTCAGATGACTTTAACGGTGGCGTGGATTATGTTATTATGCCAATTATGCTTGGATTAATTGGTTACATTGCTTCTATTGTTGGTGTCTTTTCAATGGTTCTTCTCAAGAACCTCAAGGATGCAGCAGCAGCCCTTCGATACACCACCTTCATCGGCGCTATCCTCTTTTGGATTGGTGGCTATCTGGCTCTTTCCGAAGGACCTCTTGGTCAAGGCTTGATCGATGTTGATATCGGTGTTATGCATTCGGTTGTTCTCGGCAGTGTGGTCGGAATCCTGATCGGTCTGGTCACCGAATACTATACTGGTATTGAACCGGTTTTCGGCATCAAAACTAAGGCAATTCAACACATTGGACAAATGTCGAAAACAGGACCTGCGACCAATGGTATTGCAGGATTGTCCGTCGGTATGATGTCCACCTTTGTTCCAATTCTCCTCATCGCAGCAGGTATTCTTGGTGCGAACCACTTCGGTGGTGCGGACTACGGCCTCTACTGTATTGCTATGGCTGCCATGGGTATGCTCGCTACAGTCGGTGTCACCATGACCGTCGATGCTTACGGACCAGTTGTTGACAATGCTGGTGGAATTGCAGAGATGAGCGGCCTTGGAGCAGATGTCCGAGCAATTACTGATGAACTCGATTCGATTGGAAACACAACCGCTGCAGTTGGCAAAGGATTCGCTATCGGGTCTGCTGCTTTGACCGCACTTGCATTATTTGCTGCTTACATGGCAGAATTCGGCGGAGACATGAACTTGTCACTCGATAACCCACTGGTTGTCGTTGGGCTTCTCATTGGTGGCGGTCTACCCTTCGTAGTTGCTGCAATGACCATGACTTCAGTCGGAAAGGCTGCTGGTGACATGGTTGTTGAAATCCGACGCCAATTCGCAGTCATGAGAAAGGCTCTCGAAGCAGATACTCCAGAAGGTGTTGACGTTGCTGATGTCTCAACATGGCCAACACAAATTGAAGCCGAAGGGGTCATGTATCCTGACAGTGCTTCCTGTGTTGATATTTCGACCAAGGCAGCCCTTCGTGAGATGGTCGGTCCTGGTGTTGTTGCTATCGTCGCTCCAGTTGCAGTAGGTCTTGCACTTGGTTCGGAAGCACTCGGTGGTCTTCTTGCAGGTTCTTTGGTCACAGGTGTTCTCATGGCTTTGTTCATGGCCAACGCTGGTGGTGCTTGGGACAATGCAAAGAAAGCAATCGAACAAGGCCACATTGAAGGTGCAGAGAAAGGCGATGCTGCCCACGAAGCAGCAGTTATCGGCGATACCATTGGAGATCCATTCAAGGACACCTCGGGTCCATCACTCAACATTCTCATCAAATTGATGGCCATTGTTGCAGTTGTTCTTGCCGGAACCGGCAAGCTCACAGAAACTGGACTTCTTTGATTCGCTTTGAAGCGTTAGGCTCTTGAAGAAAGCCCGCTAGGGTAGGAACATGGGCCGTAGGTTCGAAGTCACCGCAATGTTGCTGCTCTTGATGTGTACCAGCGTTTTAGCAGGTTGTACGACTGGCTCCCTCGCCTCATCCAGTTCTGATTCCACGACTGAAGAACAGAAACTGCTTCCTGAATGGGAAGTCGGTAATCAGTGGCTCTATACCTTCATCACTCCACAATTTGGTGAAGACAGTGCTCGATTAGTCGTTGCCGAAGTTGACACTGAAGAAGGCGTCTACACACTCGGCATCTCTTCAGAGCGAGAGGCACAACGTCACGCAGTCATCAATCATAACCCATTCATTGGCAGAATCACTCTTGATGGATTATCCGTCTATGAAAACGGTGAACCACAATCAGTCTTCTCCTTCCCATGGACAATCGGTGATACCTGGGGATTCACTTTGTTCGGGCAAGATTGGACAGCAACAACTGATTCCATCAACAACGGTGACGCTCGCGTCTCAGCCACATCGGCTGAAGGACACGAAATATCCTACACTTTCAGTGGCTCCAAGGGATTCCTCGAAAACTTTGTTTGGCGGGATGCTGAAGGCCAACGACAATTACGAATGGACCTCAATGTGGCTCGAGACAGCTACAGTGGCGATGTCTTCTTTTATCGTGCTCGTGATTTAATCGACAGAATGTATGAAGAGAATGACCAAGAAGTGTATGATACGTTTCTCGATGAAGGCCATCCTTCTGAAGGAAATTGGAATACACTGGTGTGGTACCTTGATGTTGAAATAAGCCAAGGTGGTTCGGGTTCACTCTCGATGAAAGACCATGCAGGGGCTTCTCCTCTTACCAGGGCATGGGGCTCTGGTGCAACAGAGAAAGGCGCTATTGGAACCATACCCTCGAATTCCGGCGAGTATTCGCTGACCGTAACGGTTCGTGGCCCTGAGTCGTTTGTTCACCTCAAAGTTGCAGGTGCACTCGTGTTCCAATGGGAACTGTGAGGGTTACCTTTGCCTACGCTCGTCATGATGCATGGGATGACTGGGGATGCCAGCATGATGCGCCCATTTGCCGAAAAGATTCTTCCAGAGGGTTGGACTCTTATTGTCCCTGAAGCGAGATATTCTCACCCTCGTCGTGGACGAACTTGGTGGCGCTATGAGGACGAAGATGCTGATGCAACACGTCGGATGACGCTGTCACGTAGAGAGCTCATCGATGTTGATTCTTCACTTTCACAACTCGAACAACTCATCGCAGAGCATGCACCACTCGGCCCTTTAGTGGTTGGTGGCTTTTCACAAGGTGGTGCAATGGCTCAGGAAATGTTGCAGTTGCCGCTTGCAGATCGGATTGTTGGCGTCGTGGCGATGGGTACTCGACTTGTTCGAGAGATGGAACTTCGTCTTCGTCTTGCCGAACTCGAACCCAAACATCTGTTTTGGATGCACGGTGAACGAGATTTGAGAGTTTCAATTCAAGATGGTTGGGCGGTAGCTCATGTGTTCGAATCAGCGGGGTGGGCTATGGAATTGATTGAACATCCAAAAGGCCACATGATTCCAATGGAACACCATGGTGCGTTGAAGGAATGGTTAACTGCGTTGTCGCAAATACGGTTGTAATTGGTCATATCCACCAATGTACACGGGTTGTTCACCTTTGATATCAAAAATGACCGGCACAGTACGATGCCCAGTTGCTTCGACTATTTGCTGTCGCAAATTTGGCACTTCATCGAAATTAAACTCGGTGAATGTGAGCTCTTTTTGGTCAAGAAAACGCTTTGCTGCAGTACAATAGCCGCAGAAGTTCCCGGTGTAGATGAGAAACTCTGTATCCAATTGTTGGGCCTGATTGACGATGAATTCTTCGCTCATAACTTCAACTGGGCACGGGTCTACTTGAGGCTATGCGCTCCAAGTCACCACTTCGTAATCAGGGAAGCCTTCATCACTCGCAAGGAATGCATGGATGTGGGGTAGAGATTTTTGAATTTGATCCGCCTGAAGACGATAGACCTTCGTTTTGACGCCCAGATTGGCTGCCATTCGACTCAACACTTCTGCAGTCAAAGTTCCAAAGCCGTGAACATCATCAAGAGCGACTCCAGAGTTCGTCCCCTTCCGCATGGTGCCTTTGGTCGAAGATTGGTCGGTGATGACCACCATTCGATTCACGGGTGAGCGCTCAATTTCATCAATGGCCTGTCTCATCAAACCAATGGTTCCAGTCAGGCGTTCAGATAGATTTAGTGAACGGTTGTCATAACTTTCAACTACGACAACATTTGCATCTTTAATATCCTTCACCGGTATACATCCTGCTTCGACAAGGTATTCCAAAACGACCCTGTCTCGGCCAAAGTAAAGCAGGTGAGGCATGGTGATTCCAAACGATTCTTAGCCATGTTCTTTGCCCTTCATTGTAACGAAAGTATTATCCCAAAGCGGGTTCAAAATACTGATTATGGCTTTTGAGTATAGCGCTTTTCAACGGAAGGATAAAAAGACCATCCATACACCCCAAACTATGTTAGCGGAGCGTTCGCACAAGTTGGCCTCTTTTGTAGCCCTATTGATGTTTCTGATGTCATCGATTTCATCCGCTCAAGTGATGTTCATTGACTTTGAATTTGAGGATGAAGATTCTACGCCTCAAGTCGAGTCTAACACACTTGAACTCGCTGATGAACATCCAGCCCATTTCACAGGACGTTCCCCTACAGACTTCGATAACGATGGCGTTCTCAATGGTGCTGATGATTGTCCAAATGGCGTTACAGGTTGGACTTCGACCTCGGGGACAGACTACGATTCTGATGGTTGCAAAGATGACAACGTCGAAGACGATGATGATGACAACGATGGAGTTTTAGACGCTACTGATATTTGCCCGAAAGGATTCATGCCTTGGACTTCCAATGGAGTATTAGACTACGATGGTGATGGCTGTAAAGATTCTGAATCAGAAGAACTTGATGATGATAACGACGGCGTTCTCGACGGTGCTGATGATTGTGCCGCAGCCCAAACTGGCACTTTAAGTTGGACTTCGACCTCGGGGACAGACTACGATACTGATGGTTGCCAAGATTCCGGAGAAGACACTGACGATGATAACGATGGAGTTGCAGACACCAGTGAGACGATATGCCAACTTGGCGATTTAGGTTGGGCTTCGAACTCGGGGACAGACTACGATACTGATGGTTGCCGCGATGCTGGAGAAGACCTCGATGATGACAACGATGGAGTTGCAGACGTTTCTGATAATTGCCAGACAGGATTCATGCCTTGGACTTCTAACCAAGCGACCAATGATTACGATGGTGATGGCTGTAAAGATTCTGAATCAGAAGAACTTGATGATGATAACGACGGCGTTCTCGACGGTGCTGATGATTGTGCCGCAGCCCAAACTGGCACTTTAGGTTGGACTTCGACCTCGGGGTCAGACTACGATTCTGATGGTTGCCAAGATTCCGTAGAAGACCTGGATGATGACAACGATGGAGTCGCAGACAATCACCCTGATATTTGCCCGAAAGGATTCATGCCTTGGACTTCCAATGGAGTATTAGACTACGATGGTGATGGCTGTAAAGATTCTGAATCAGAAGAACTTGATGATGATAACGACGGCGTTCTCGACGGTGCTGATGATTGTGCCGCAGCCCAAACTGGCACTTTAAGTTGGACTTCGACCTCGGGGACAGACTACGATACTGATGGTTGCCAAGATTCCGGAGAAGACACTGACGATGATAACGATGGAGTTGCAGACACCAGTGAGACGATATGCCAACTTGGCGATTTAGGTTGGACTTCCAATGGAGGAACAGACTACGATTCTGATGGCTGTCAAGATTCCGGAGAAGACAACGATGATGACAACGATGGAATCCTCGACACCAATGATAAATGCACCGCAAACGATAGCGATTTAGGTTGGACTTCGACCTCGGGGACAGACTACGATTCTGATGGCTGTCAAGATTCCGGAGAAGACCTCGATGATGATAATGATGGTATTTGTGATACTTTCGGTCCTGGTTCTTACGGCACATCGAGTAATTGTGTGGCCTCATCTACTGATGCAGATGAATGTGACGTTGGTGCTACTGGCACTTTAGGTTGGATTTCCAATGCAGGAACAGACTATGATACTGATGGTTGCCAAGATTCGGGGGAAGATCTCGATGATGATAACGATGGAGTCACAGACCTTCATCCTGATAATTGCCAGACAGGATTCATGCCTTGGACTTCTAACCAAGCGACCAACGATTACGATGGTGATGGCTGTAAAGATTCTGAAACAGAAGAAATTGATGATGATAATGATGGAATCGCTGACGACTCCGATGATTGTGACTCAGGTAACTTAGGTATTATCGGTTGGACTTCCAATGCCGGAACAGACCACGACAGTGATGGTTGTCGAGACAGCGATGAAGACCTTGACGATGACAACGATGGAGTTGCGGACGGTCCTGATGTTTGCCCAACCGGCGATTTAAGTTGGACTTCGACCTCGGGGACAGACTACGATACTGATGGTTGCCGCGATGCTGGAGAAGACCTCGATGATGACAACGATGGAGTCACAGACCTTCATCCTGATAATTGTCTGAAAGGATTCATGCCTTGGACTTCTGGTGCAGCAAACGATTACGATGGTGATGGCTGTAAAGATTCGGAAACAGAAGAAGATGATACAGATGATGATGGCGTTCTCGACGCTGCCCCTGATGATTGTCTTAGTGGCACTTTAGGTTGGACTTCCAGTGCAGGAACAGATCACGATACTGATGGCTGTCAAGATTCCGGAGAAGACCTCGATGATGATAACGATGGAATCGTAGACACCAGTGAGACGATATGCCAAACTGGCGAATTAGGTTGGACTTCGACCTCGGGGACAGACTACGATACTGATGGCTGTCAAGATTCCGGAGAAGACCTCGATGATGACAACGATGGAGTTGCAGACAGTTCTGATACTTGCCAGACAGGAGTACTTGGTTGGACTTCTGTATCAACAGGCGGTTCACCTACCGATTACGATGGTGATGGTTGTCAAGATGCGCACGTAGAAGACGACGATGATGATAACGATGGAGTTTTAGACACCACTGATGATTGTTCCGCAGCCCAATCGAGTGATTTAGGTTGGACTTCTCTTGTAGCGAGCACCGATTATGATGAAGATGGTTGCCGTGATGCTGGAGAAGACCTTGATGATGACAACGATACAGTCCCAGACCTTCATCCTGACCGATGTACCCCTTACGCAATGCTGAGCATGAAAGATTGGAATTCTAATTTAGGAACTGATACGGATCTCGACGGTTGCCACAATCTTGAAGACGTTGACAAAGACAACGATAGCATCCCTGATGACGATGATGATTGCCCAACTGGCAATCAAGGTTGGACTTCTGTATCAACAGGCGGTTCACCTACCGATTACGATAGTGATGGTTGCCAGGATGGTACTGCCGAAGACGACGATAATGATAACGACGGCGTTCTCGACGGTGCTGATGATTGTGCCGCAGCCCAATTTGGTAATTTAGGTTGGACTTCCAATGCAGGATCAGACTATGATACTGATGGTTGCCAAGATTCTGATAATACTGAAGACGACGATGACGATAACGATGGAGTTTTAGACACCAATGATAATTGTTCCGCAGCCCAATCGAGTGATTTAGGTTGGACTGCTATTCAAGGCTCAACAGATTATGACCAAGACGGTTGCCAAGACTTCGATGAAGACCTCGATGATGACGGCGATGGAGTTCTCGACGCTACTGATAATTGCTCCGCATACACAAGCGCTTTAAGTTGGACTTCTGTTCAAGGCTTAACAGATTATGATGAAGATGGTTGCGAAGATTCCGGAGAAGATCTCGATGATGATGAAGATGGAGTTCCCGATGGCAGTGATTTATGTAGCGCGTACACAAGCGATTTAGGTTGGACTTCCACAGTAGTAACAGATGCCGATGGCGATGGATGTCAGGACAATTCTGAAGATACGGACATGGATAACGATGGAGTTCCCGACCTTGAAGATTCATGTAATAGTTCATCTCTGACATTCTTTTCCAGCATAGGCACTGATAATGATGGGGATGGATGCGAAGATGCAACTGAAGACAACAATGATGACAACGATGATTATCTCGATTCCGTTGACACGCTCTGTCCTGCTGGTTATACTAATTGGACGGTTACCCCCGCAACTGATTATGATCAAGATGGTTGCCATGACACCGAAGAAGACATCGATGATGACAACGATGGCGTTCTTGATGCCCATCCCGATGATTGTACCGCACCCGACGGTGAATTGGGATGGATTTCTAGTACATCAACAGATTATGATGGTGATGGCTGTAAAGATAATCTAGAAGACTTCGATGATGACAACGACGGCATTCTCGACGATAATGATGACTGTGCTTTAGGAGTGCTTTTTAATTCTGGCCCCTCCACAGATCACGATGGAGATGGTTGCAAAGATAACGACGTTGAAGACCCTGATGATGATAACGATGGAGTTTTGGACGGTCCCGATAACTGTACTAAGGGTGTTATAGGCTGGACTTCTAATCAATTGACCAACGATTATGATGAAGATGGTTGCAAAGATGATCACACCGAAGACCTCGACGATGATGAAGATGATGTTCCCGACTCTATTGATAATTGCACCGCTTACACAAGCAATTTAGGTTGGACTTCTATTCCAGCAACCGATTATGATGGCGATGGTTGTCAAGATTCTCTAGAAGACCTTGATGATGATAATGATCAGATTTGTGATAGTGGTGGTCCAGATACTTACGGCTCATTTAATTCTCCTTGTTCGGCCTCAAATACTACAGCAGATGATTGTGGCCCAGTCGAATTTGGCGAGTTAGGTTGGATTTCTTCTCCAGCAACCGATTATGATACTGATGGTTGCAAAGATGGTAGTCCCGAAGACCTGGATGCAGATAACGATGGAGTCGATGATACTCATCCTGATAATTGCGCAAATGGCTATATGGGTTGGACTTCTGTATCAACAGGCGGTTCACCTAACGATTACGATGGTGATGGTTGCCGAGACATCGATGAAGACAACGATGATGACGGCGATGGAGTCAATGATGTTGATGATGAATGTGACGCTTATACAAGTGATTTAGGTTGGACTTCAAACGCAACAACTGATAATGATGGAGATGGCTGTCAAGATAGTACTGCCGAAGACGATGATGATGATAACGACAGCATTCTCGACATCAATGACCTGTCCTGCCCAGCTGGAGATGTTGGCTGGTCTCCTGGTGCATTCACTGATTACGATGATGATGGTTGCCGAGATGGCGGAGAAGACCTCGATGATGATAACGATGGAATTTGTGATAGTGGCGGTTCTAGTAGTTACGGCCAACCACCAACGATTCTCTGTGCGGCCTCATCTACTTTAGTAGATGAATGCGTAAAAGGCAATTTACTTTGGACTTCTGTATCAACAGGCGGTTCAATAACAGATTACGATACAGATGGTTGCCAAGATTTAGTAGAAGACCTCGATGACGATAATGATCAAATTTGTGATACTGGTGGTCCTGCTGCTTACGGGGATTCGAGTGGGTGTGCGATCTCATCTACTGGATCTGATAAGTGCCCTGCCAACACAGGCGATTTGGATTGGATTTCTGACCAAGCGACCACCGATAATGATGAGGACGGTTGCCTCGATTCCAGTGAAGACCCCGATGATGATGAAGATGGATATTATGATTGGCTCGATGATTGTCCAAATGGAACCGTGGGCTGGACTCCTGACCAAATGTCCAACGATTATGATACCGACGGATGTCACGATGTTTCTGAAGACCTTGATGATGATAACGATGAAGTTTTAGACAACCAACCTGACAATTGCACCGCATACGATAGCGCGTTAAATTGGACTTCTAATTCAACAACTGATAATGATGGAGATGGTTGCCAAGATTCCGGAGAAGATGGAGATGATGACGACGACACCATATCCGACGATATAGATAATTGTCCATTAACCCCGAACACCGACCAAGTTGACTTCGACGAAGACTCGGATGGAGATGCTTGCGATGATGACGATGATGACGATGGAGTCGATGACGTTGATGACAATTGTCCGCAAGGATTCATGCCTTGGACTTCGAACCAAGCGACCAACGATTATGATACCGACGGTTGCCGAGACAGCGATGAAGACCCCGACGATGATGATGATTTAGTTTTCGACGGTTGGGATGACTGTGACGCTCCCACAAGCAATTTAGTTTGGTTTTCCTCTGCAGCAACTGACTACGATGAAGATGGTTGCCAAGATTCTCTCGAAGACCTCGATGATGATAATGACAATATTTGTGATAATAGTGGCGCTATTGGTAGTTACGGCCAATCGAGTTCTTGTGTGGTCTCAAATTATACAGTAGATGGTTGTACTGCTCCCACAGGCGATTTAGGTTGGACTTCTACTCCAGCAACCGATTATGATACTGATGGTTGCCGAGACACTGAAGACCCTGATGATGATAACGATGGAGTTCTCGACATCAATGATACTTGCCCGAAAGGTTCGGGAATGCCTTGGACTTCAGATGCATTCAATGATAATGATGGCGATGGATGTTCGAATGCCGATGATACCGACGATGACAATGACACCATTCCCGACGTTACTGACAACTGTATCTATGTCTGGAATTTTAATCAAGCGGATTATGATGACGACGAGGACACTCTTGGCTTAGGATTCTCTGGTGATGAATGCGACCCAGACGATGACAATGACACCATTCCCGACGGTAATGATGATTGTGACGCGCCAACAAGCGAGATAAATTGGACCTCGAACTCCCTTACCGACCACGATCAAGACGGTTGCCAAGATGGTACGAATGAAGACCTTGATGACGACAATGACGGCGTAAGTGACACCTTGGATGATTGTCCACTCGGCAATGTGGGTTGGACCTCAGACCAAGCAACAACAGACTACGATGAAGATGGTTGCCAAGATTCCCAAGAAGACCTTGATGATGACAACGATTCTATACAAGACATCTATGATAATTGCCCGAAAGGATTCATGCCTTGGACATCAACTTTAGCTTTTGATTACGATTCAGATGGTTGTCATGATGTTAATGAAGACTTTGATGACGATGACGATGGAGTTCTCGATGTCGAGGACAGTTATGGTTGTCGCCTCGGCGATTTAGGTTGGACTTCTACACCGGCCACGGACCATGATTCAGATGGTTGCCAAGATTCCCAAGAAGACCTTGATGATGATAATGATTCTCGACCTGACCTCGCTCCCGATGATTGTCGCATAGGTGAACTCGGTTGGATTTCAAACGCTGTTACAGACTATGATTTGGACGGATGCAGAGATGATAGCGAAGACCTTGACGATGATAATGATTTGATACTCGACGAATATGATTCATGCGAGCGTGGCGATTTAGGATGGCTTTCATCCCCAAATACGGACCATGATTCGGATGGTTGCAATGATATTTCTGAAGATGATGATGATGATAACGATGGAATGGACGACAATGTTGACCAATGCCCACATGGAGACACCTATTGGGCTGCCGGAGGATCAGGTGGTTCACCTCCTGACCACGACATAGACGGTTGTCGTGACGCGACTGAAGATGATGATGACGACAGTGATTGGGTTCCCGACTCAATGGATTCATGCCCAAGAGGCATTTATGATTGGCCACAGGATCTGTCAATATTTAATCTCTCTGACTATGACAGCGATGGATGTTTAGATCAACTGTGGAATCCAGCGTTGCCTAATCCTGTAGAAGAAGATTTAGATGATGATAATGACGGAGTGCTTGACGTCTCTGATACGTGTCCAATGGGTGATTTGAATTGGATTTCAACTCTAATCACAGATCTCGATGGCGATGGTTGTAAAGATGACTCCGAAGACACTGATGATGATAACGATGGTATCCCCGACATCGATGACCAATGTTCTGGTGGTGATTCTTCATGGATCCCTGGACCAGATACCGATTATGATTCAGATGGTTGCCAAGACTTAATGGAAGATGATGATGACGACAATGACGGAGTTCAAGACACGAATGATTTGTGCCCGAAGGGTTTACTCAATTGGACTTCATCTGAGGGGACGGATTACGATGCGGATGGTTGCAATGATACTACAACAGATCCAGTAGAAGACCCGGATGACGACAATGATAATATTTTTGATCAATTCGATGCCTGCCCCAAGGGTCAATTGTATTGGATATCGACTCCTATCAGTGATTATGACCAAGACGGTTGTTTTGATTCCACAGAAGACCTTGATGATGACAACGACACAGTTCTCGACCTTGTTGATTTATGTCCGAAAGGAAACTTCAATTGGATATCCGACAATACCACTGACTATGACCTTGATGGTTGTCTTAATTCCACAGAAGACCTTGATGATGATAACGATGGAGTTTTGGACGTGGGTGACAATTGCCCTGAGGGCGAACTTCTTTGGCTCACGTCTCCATCAACAGACCATGACTCAGACGGTTGCCGAGACTCAACTGAAGACGATGATGACGATAACGATGGTATCTTAGATGCCGCTGACCAATGTCCGTTAGGACGCGCCAACTGGGATTCATCAAAGTTCGACCATGACTCGGACGGTTGCGCTGACACGATTGAAGATGATGATGATGATGGAGATGGAGTCTTGAACAACGTTGACCTTTGCATGAAAGGCAGTCTTAATTGGGTTTCCAGTAGTACGACAGACCACGATTTAGATGGTTGCCTTGACAGTTCAGAAGATTTGGATGATGACAATGATAACGTTCTCGATCTTGCAGACATGTGCGCTCTTGGAGAAAAATCCTGGGTTTCCGATTCCACAGTAGATTACGATTCGGATGGCTGCATAGATGCAAGTGAAGATACCGATGATGATAACGATGGAATTTTGGATGCGTCTGATTTCTGTAACAATAAAAAGCTCGATTGGGAATCATCTCCTGCCACAGATTTCGATGGCGATGGATGCTTTGACGACTCATCGGAAGATATTGACGACGATAATGACGGAATCGAAGATTCGACTGACCTCTGTTCCCGTGGGGCACTGGCTTGGATCTCTGATGTAATCAATGATTACGACCAAGACGGCTGTATCGATTCAACCGAAGACCTTGATGATGATGGTGACAGCATACCTGACTTGATTGATACATGTCCAATTGGTGACACGGACTGGAAATCATCATTGTTAACGGATAAAGATGATGACGGTTGCAAAGATGATACTGAAGATTTAGATTCTAACATCATAGGCGAAGGTACCGACGGTGAGATAATTTGTAATTCATTCACTGACGATTGCACCGATGCCGAAGATACTTCAGATGTGATTACGCAAGAATCTACGGATAATCAAGTTAAACGCCTCGTTATGACGACGCTTGCTATTGCAATCGTTCCTACAGTCATTGGTATTCTTTTGCTTGCATACCGAATGAAATTGTAAGCAGAGTGATACTGACACCTTCAAAGAGGTCGGCGTTTTGCTTCTGCCATGGCGAATGTGTTGATTTTAGCAGCATCTACGGGTAAGAACCTCGATTTAGCCATGAGTTTTCGCTCAGCAGCAGAATCGATGGACCATGATGTTGATGTAATCGATCTCTGTGGCCTCAACCTCCCATTGTACACTCCTGATAATGAAAATAAGTTCAAGGATTTAGAGCAGATCAAGAAGAGTATGGACCGTATCCTTTCATGCGATGGAATGATTGTGTGTGCACCCGAGTATAACGGTTCAATGCCCCCGGTCTTGAATAATCTCATCGCATGGATTTCAATTCAATCTTCGAATTTCCGCTTGCTGTTCAACAAACGAAACGTCGGTTTAGCTTCAGTCAGTGGCGGTGGAGGGTACCAGGTGATTCTGAGTATGCGAATGCAATTCTCTTATCTTGGTTCGAATGTGTTAGGTCGCTCCATCGTTGTCAATAAAACAAAACCGGTTAATCCCGCTTCCATCGATGAAATGATAACGGAGGTTCTCCGATGAGCATAATTCGTACATTACACATGACTGCACCAACGCACACCGTTCTTGAAGGTGGAGGTTTTCCGGTCCGAAGGCCTTCAGCAATGGGAACGCTCATGAGCCCGTTTCTTCTTTTGGATGAAATGGGTCCCGTTCATTGGGACCCTGGACAGGCCATTGGTGCACCTGCCCATCCACACCGTGGTTTTGAGACTGTGACATACATGATTCAAGGTGCGATGAAACACGAAGACAGTGCTGGGAACAAAGGCGACCTCAACTCGGGTGATGTACAATGGATGACTGCTGGCCGTGGTATTATTCATTCTGAACTCCCTCAAGATGACTTCCTTGAACAAGGCGGTGTTAGCCATGGATTCCAAATTTGGGTTAATCTTCCTTCAAAAGATAAGATGATGCAACCCCGTTACCAAGATATTCCGTCCAAACAAATTCCTAAAGTCACTTCGGAAGACGGAAAGGTCTGGGCAAATGTCATTGCAGGCTCGACTTTAGGGGTTCAAGCAGTCATTGATACAGTAATTCCGATCACCTATATTCATATGAAAATCCAGCAAGATGGTGTTCATCGTCAAGTTATCGAACAAGGACTTAATGGAATGATTTACGTGTTTGGTGGCACAGTACATATTGATGGAAAGCCGGTGCAAGATGGTCAACTCGGAATTTTAACCGATGGTGATGAAGTCGTTTTAGAGGCTCTCGAAGAAGATGCAGAATTTTTAATTCTTGCCGGCCCTGAATTAAATGAACCTATTGCCCGATATGGGCCCTTTGTAATGAATACCCGTGAAGAGATTCAGCAAGCACTCCTCGACTATCAAAATGGCACCCTTGCTTGATACTTCATTGGTCTACTTCTCATTGTGGTGAGATGTTATGGCCTTGAATCTTCAATTTTGGTCTTTGATACATTTTTTCAGACAGTTTTTCTAATATGGTTATATATACCGAGGCGGATTAGCAGGGTTTATGCATACAGCCAGTAAAGTAATGTTAATTCTAGGAGCCGTAATAACAGTCGCGGCATAGTTATGTTTGCGGTAGGGTCTTCAGCCGTTGCTTGGGACCCAATTGGGGATGCTGAATGGGAAGGGAAATCTGGAACGTTTAATGATGACGCAACTTTAGTTTATAGCGTTTATTCCGAAGCATCTTCATGTGATTCGATTACCTATACCATCCTTGATGGTGATAATTCTGCAGCGGTTAATCAAGAATATGATTGTGATGACTCCACGCAAAGTGCTGATGGGTACATATATCTCGGCTCTTTGTGGTCTGTTGGACCGTATACCATTGATTCGACTGAAACAGTTTACATCTCTGACTCGTTTGGTGATATCGAAGAAGCAGCTGGTGGTTTCTTGGCCGTACTCGGCTCGTTTGGTGTCTTGTGCTGTGGTGGATTCTTCCTCTTACTCGGCGGAATCTTCGCTCTTACGCTCAAAGATCCAGCAGTCGT
>Ga0209709_10001330_pt1 | contig 22955 bp, 32 predicted proteins | sample ArcticOcean_MG_C_2_FD_187435 | JGI IMG/M metagenome (GOLD analysis project Ga0209709, IMG submission 187435) | Marine microbial communities from western Arctic Ocean - ArcticOcean_MG_CB4_136 (SPAdes) (version 2) | ecosystem: Environmental > Aquatic > Marine > Oceanic | place: Arctic Ocean...
TACAAAGAGTTTCCTGTTGCTGATGTAATTTTGGGAAATCACGATCGTTTGATAATGAGGAAAGCACAAACATCTGCAATTCCTAAAAAATGGATTAAAAATTTTAAAGATGTTTTAGAGGTTCCCACATGGAATTTTACTGAAAGGATTGAATATGACTCAGTGCAATATATTCATGGTGAAGCAGGAACAGCAAGAACAAAATCAAAAGCAGACATGCAGAGTACAGTTCAGGGACATCTCCACGTGCAAGCCTATACAGAATATTCTTGTGGAAGAAATTTCAAGGTCTTTGGAACTCAGACTGGATGTGGAATTGATTTCACTTCTTATGCAATGGCTTATGCTAAAGCAGGGAAAAAACCAGCAATTGGATGTGCTGTAATAATTGGAGGACACACTCCAATAAATTGCATGATGAATTTATGATGTTTTCTTTGTCTAGGGTAGACAGACAGACAGATTTTATTGTGTAAAAAAGGGGCTAATTCTTGGAGTTCCACCTCATTTTGCACCTCGCCAAAAAGAAACCCCCAGTGTGATTGGGGGTTGAGGGATTTATTTGCGGTCTGGACGGGACTTTTTATGTGTTTATTATAATTTTGTAGGATTTGGTAGGATTTGGTAAAATCTGCCAAACTTCCCAATAATGCACAAATATAAATAATTCTACCAAATTCTACCAAATTCTACTTAATTTTAAATGATTATTTTTGCACCTCATTATGCACCTCACTATATGGGTTTCTTTTTAAAAAAAAGTGGAATTATAAATTTTGAGATATATCTCAGCTCTTCCAAATATATGTGGAAGTATTCAACTGGTTTAAAAATAGATCCTAAAAGCTGGGACAAAGTATCACAGAGACCAAGACATCAAAGAGGAGAGCAAGGAACAATCAACAATGACATCTCTGATGTGTTGAATGAATATGCTCAAGTTTTAAATGAGCTTAAAAAAATATACAGCAAAGGATTGACTGGTGATATCTTGAGACAGGAGTTTGACAGGCATTTCAAGAAAATAACTGCTGAAAAAATCTCAACTGCTTCAGATTATTTTGATTTATTTATTACACAAAAAAAAGAAAGTCAATCAGTTCAAAGAGATTCATGGCAAAAATATACAAGGATCCATGATTGCATCAAGGAAATGCAAAAGAAAAATAAAATCACCTATCATTTAAATGATTTTGATACTGCCTTTTTTATGGAGTACATTGGACACATGAGATCAGTCAAAGAAATGTCTGACAATACTCTCAAGAGAAGTCTTGGATATTTTAAATCCTTTTTGAATTGGTGTGTGAGAAATGACTACACTGTAAACAAAGCTTACAAAGACATTAAAATAAAAAGCAGAGAAACACATCATGTTGCACTTTCTTTGAAAGACTTGGATATTCTTGAAAATTTAAAGCTTGACAAACACACATCATGGTTCAGGGATCTCTTTTTAATTGGATGCTATTCTGGACAAAGGGTTTCTGATTACTCCAGATTTGACAAAAAACACATTCAAGGAAATGTCATAATGATAAGAGCCAAAAAAACTGGTCAATTTTCTTATATCCCACTCAATCCAAAGCTTTTGAGATTGCTTGACAAATATGACTGGAAGCTCACAAAAATAAACAAACAAGATTTTAATGTTGAAATTCACAGATTTTGCAAAATAGCAGGATTTGATGAAATTATAATCAGGGAAAAATTTTATGGAAACAAAAAAACAACTGAAGAGATTCCAAGATATAAACTAATAGCAAGCCACACAGCCAGAAGAACCTTCATCACAATTTCTGATGATAAGGGAGTTCCTATTTCTGCAACAATGAATGTGTGTGGGATTAGATCCATTAAAACGTATCAAAATTATTGCAGACTAAACAAAGAAACAATGACTCAGGCTGTTATCGAAGCGTGGACTTAGGCTTTTTATTGATTGTATGCTCACCTAGTTGCACATTGAATTTTTCATGTGATTCATTAACTGCTTCATTTTTAGCTTTGTTTAAAGCAATGTCAAGGTGTTTAATAATTTCAGCAACAGCATTTTTTGCATTGTTTTTGGTGTGGTCATATAACATTTCCCTTGATTCTTTTAAGTACTCATAAATTTTCTGTGATAGTTTTTCTTGACCTTCTTCTCTGTTGACTCTCCTTTCTGTGTCAAGTCTTTCTATGGTTGCAACTCTTTTTTTGTCTAATGAATTAATCTTGACCAGTTCATCAGCATGATTTTTCTCAAAAAAAGCATCCCTTTTTGCTTCTTTATCTTCAATAAAATCTAATCCTTCTTTTATTGTTTGTGCCATTTCTTCAATTTTAATTGTCAGCATTCCATTTTGTTGTGCTGTCAAAATCATAGTGTCTTTCATGAGCTTCATTAAATCAGAAACATCTGATTTCAATTCATTTGTTTTAAGGTCACTCACTGATTGATTTTTTGAAATCTGATCAAAGGTGGCTCTGGTTGATCTTTGTTGAGACTTAGAGCTTGGAGCCTTTGCAAAAGACCTGTTGATCATCTCCCCAATCCCCATCAATACCCAATCATAATTCAATTGAGGGAACCTGTGAACAATTTTTGAGAGTGTTTTTGTGGTTGGACTTTGACCTTCAGTGCAGATCATTTGCATTGTGCTGGGACTTTTAAAGCCACATTGAACAGAAAACTGTGTTTGTGTGAGTCCTGTTAGTTCGACAAACTCAATGATGCGTTGGGCTTGGGGCGTGCGTTTTGTATTCTTTGGCATAATTTGTTAAAATTTGTTAGAATTTGGTATTGTTATTAAAAAATATTTGTTAGTTTTACAACAGAAATCTGACAGATAAATGACAGTTTTTGATAATTATTTGACATTTGTCAGGTGTTAGATTTCAATTATAAAAAATGTTAGAAATAAAACACAATTTAAATACCAGATATATGTTAAATGTACGAAGTAAAAAAAGACTAAACAAAGATTATCTCAGTAAACTTGAAGAAATATTGAAGGATCATTTGTTTGATTTTAAAGGTCAATTGGTTTATGACAGAGATGGAGTTGCAAAAATAAAAATGTCTGGAAAAGTGATACCTCTGGAGGTGTCTGGTGAAAGATATTCACTTGAATTGTCCTTGAGTTTATTAGTAAGGAAAGAATATAATTGGGCAACAGATCAAGAATTTGGTGGAAATGTTCAAGCATGGGATATTGTTCTAAAAGATTCAATGAATCAAAAAATTGACTTGACTCTTGATGCCTATGATAGTATCAAGAACTCATTGGAAAACAATGTTTTAATATAATGAAAAGCACATATATACCAAAAAAAGACTATAAAATGGTTGAAAAAGAACATGATGACACAAAGGTCATTGATATTTTATCATGTAAAAAACTTTACACAATTATGGAAGTTGTTAAAAATTGTCAATGGTCTTATGAAACAGTTAGAAAGGACATTGACAGTGGGACATTAAAATCAGTGAAGAGAGCGCATTCAAATTATGTGACTCATGATGAATTTGTAAAATATTTAAAAGGAGATTAATTAAAATTAAACAGATGCAAACACAATCAAACATTAGGCTGAAAAGTCTCAGGAAAGTTGAAATATCTGGGAAACCATATACAATGGTTGATGCCAGAATCATGCACAGTGCTGCTAATTTTAACTATAAAGTAAAGATCAAAAAAGTCAAATATTATGACTCCATTAAAACATGGACAACTGAAGTGAGATTGTCCATAAAATGGGAAGGTGATGAATTCTGGTCATGTTATGATGGAATAGCACAAGAGGTGATTGGTGCAGGGTTTATCAATAAAACATCAGCTCTTGAAAATTGCTACACATCAGCACTAGGAAAAGCATTCACAGCAGCAGGAATTGGAATTGAGCATGGAAGTGCTTCAGGAGATGAAATGATCAAGGCTCTGGATAATCAAAAAAGACTTGACACTCATTTCAATTCAATACTGGAACACTGTGAGGAGTTAAAAGAAAAATATCCAGATTGGACAGTTTTTCTGGAGAGAGCAGAGAAAGTTCACAGGCTTTCAAATGATCAAAAAACACAATTATCAAAAATTTGGTTACCAAAAAAATCAGCATAACATGGAAAAGAAAAAGCAAGAAATCCCAGATGATTTTCTGGGAATAAATCCAGCAATGGATCACATGATGAGTGTCATCAGACACCAATCAAAAATGACAGATATCATTGAAGATAAAAAGGAAAAATCATATCCACAAGAACCAAAACTCATTGAATTAGGTTCTGATGAAGAGTGGCAATATCCAACCACACTGGATGAAGTTGTCAAAGTCAAAAGAAAAATGTCACTGGATCTCACCAAAGCACAAATTGCACTTGAAAATGGAGATCTTGATCCTTCAAAGACTAAAATCATAATAAATCAAACCATTAAAATGCTCACTGACTGGACAAAAAATCATGTTGATCCAAAAGCTCATGATCAGCTTGTGGGAGTGGGAGTGATCACACATGGTGAACACAAGATCACATCAAGTCAAGGAGGCAAATATTTTGATTTTTCTGAGTGTGAAGATGTCACAAAAATGGCTGAACACAAGAAAATCATGGAAGAGGGATTGATCAATGATTTCAAAAAAATAGCTGCTGGAGACAGAGAGAAAGAATATGAAATCTTAAAAGATGGATTTTATAGAAACACTGGAAGTGATGTGATCAAAAAACTTCCAAAATTAAAATACAGAAAGGATAGTCTGAGGATTACCAAAATTTAAAAATTTTAACAAGTATAGGGAGGCAGGCTGTCTGGACAACAATCAAAGCCTCCCATATACAAGCAAAACACAAATATATGAGATCTATCACTAAAAGGTTTAGTAAAGTTAACAAGGAGCTAAATGCAAGAGCTTTGGGAATACAAGAAGAAACTCAAGCAAACATCAAAGAAGTTCCATCAAATGATATGGAGTACAATTTGAGATTGATTTTCATTGCATGTATCACACAATTAAAGGTAAAAGTTTTATTAGATCCAATCAATAAGACAGAAATGGCTCAATTCTTTGGAGTGACTGAAGAGTCAATCACAGAAGCAATTGAAACATATCATGTGCAATACAAAGCAAATATCAAATATTATAATCCAGTCACAAAATCACAGGTTTATTTTAAAGATCAAAGTGATTACTGGCTTCAAAAATTAACAGGGATCTATGGTATCAAATCCATTAAAGTAATTTCTGAAGAAGTTTCTGTGATCCCAGAGATTGCATTCAGGATTTTTGAAAAAGCAAGCCATGAAAATCAATCAGTAATGCTGCAAATGATAAAAGATTTCATTGATCCAGAATTGAGTAATCTCTCAGAAAATGAAATTTTAGAGGACAGAATTGTTGAAAGCAGTATCAATGAATAATGATCCAGCACTTTTGCTTTATACCAAAGACATGCTCACAGAAATGGCAAATCTCACAATGGAAGAAAGGGGAATGTTTAGCACTTTGATATATCTCCAGCATCAGTTGGGAAGTCTTTCTCAAAAAGTGATCACCATTCAATGTGGATCAAATTTGAGTCAGGATCTCATGAATAAGTTTGTCAAAAATGAACAGGGGAATTTTCACAATGAAATGGTTTCTGGATGGATTAAAAAAAGATCAGCTCATTCAAATAAACAAAGAGAGAATGTGATGAAAAGATGGTCAAAAGATACCAAACCCATACCAACTAAATACCAAAAAGATACCAGTCAGATACCTTTAGGAAATGGAAATGGAAATGGAATTGAAGAAGTAATTGAAGAAGCAATTGAAGTTGAAATATATCCAACTTTTGAAGATTTCTGGAACATCTATGACAAAAAAGTGGGAGATAAGAAAAAGCTTGAGATTAAATGGTCAAAATATACTCAAGAAATAAAAGAAACAATTATCAATTATTTGCCTGAATACATAATGTCAACACCAGAAAAACAATACAGGGTTAACCCACAAACCTTTTTGAATCAGGAAAGATGGGAAAATGAAATCATAAAATCAAATAACAATGGGAGAGTTAAAAATACTCAAAAAGGAATCTCAGATCATTTTGCAGAAAAAATTGCAAGAGGATTTCAGTCCACTAAAAATGAAGCTTAAAAATATCAATTCTCTGGATAAGGCTATTCAATCAGAAGCACCATCAATTGGTAAAATAATGGCTGACACTAATCCAGAGTACACTCAATCATTGTTGATTATGTGGTTGCTCTGGCTTGATCAAAACATGTCTGAAAGAGGCATGACTGAAAATCAGATTGAAAATTGTGCTGTCAGTATTATGCAAAGACACAAATCTTTGAAGCTGTCTGATTTGAGTTTTGTGTTTGACAAAATTATTCATGGAGAAATTGAGCTGTATGGAAGTTTAGGAATCAATAAGATCATTAAAATTTTAGATGCTCACTTCAATGAAAGGTGTGAATATTCTGCACAAAAAAGTGAAAGCAAACACATGGAGTTTAATCAGGGGATCAGGGATTTTGGTGATAAAAGATCATCAGTTTCTAATTTAGAAATGAGCAAAAAAATGCAGCATGCTGTTTCTCATCAAAACATCCAAGAGGCAAAAAATAAACTAAATACAAAGAAATAAATTATCTCCCATGACTAAGGAGATTCTTACAAGAGAGGTCAAAAAAATAATTAATAAATAAACAGATTAAAAATGAGCAATAATCAAATAATATATGAGGGCAAAATTCTGCACATCAGTGATGTGATAGCGACTAATCCACAATATCCATTCAGAAGGATCATTCTTGAATGGGGTGATCAATACAAAACTCAAAGGGAAATCCTTTTTCAAAAAGAAGAAATCATGAATGACCTTAATCAATTCAAAACTGGTGAGATGGTCAGGTGTGAAATGAATATTGGTGGGAATCAATTCACTGACAAAAAAACAAATCTTCCAAGAGCTTTCAACAAGGATGTGTGCTGGAAAATTTATCACCAAACTTCTTCTCCTGCAATGGTTGAGCCACAAACAAGTTCAGATTCTGCTCCCTTTTAAAACAGGGAGTACTTTGAACTATCCTATGTTAATTTAAAAACAAAATACTATGAATAATTTTTATTTAAAGACTAAAGAATATAATAATTTCCAATTTTATAATGACAACAGAACTGTCTCTGAGCATCATGTGGAAAAACTTGTGAATAGCTTCATAAATGATGGACAGCTAGTGCCAATCATTTGCTATAAATTACAAAATGGAAAGCTCATCATTGTTGATGGACAACACAGATTTCATGCAGCAAAATTTCTTGGGAGACCTGTCAAATATCAGGTTGATAATTCACTCAACAGTGAATCAGTCACAGTAATGAACACAATACACAAAAAATTCACAATTGAAGATTGGGTGAAAAGATATGCATCACATAAAAAAGAGGATTATATTAAACTTTCAAATATAATTGAGGACTATAAAGGAAATTTTAGTATAACTCCAATCATTGAAGTTTTTTGTCTCAATTACAAGTCTGATGGGAATAGCTCAAATACACAAATAAAATTAGGAACCTATAAAATTGACACAATAAAAGGTCACAAAATAATGTCAACAGCATTGAGATGTTTTGAACAAACAGGAAACAGAGATTTTCTGAAAGCAATTGCAGTGAAGGCACTCAGAAAATGTATCAAAGACCATCCAAATTTTGAAGTGAAAAGATTTCTGCATAAAGTAAAAAACAAAAAATTCAATATTTATAGTTCCATAGTTGACACCTATGGAGAGATTTTGAAAATCTACAATTTCAATGTCAAAGCAGATCACATGAGATTATCATGAAATCAAACAGATATTGGGACAAACAATCTGGAGTTTTTAAAGTCAATGAAAACATGTGGATTGTCAGGGCTGATGATGGAAGGTATAAAAGAACAATCAGCAAACACAAAACAAGAGAAGAGGCAGAACTCAAATTCTGTCAGTATGCCTGATCTTCATGAAGAGATCAATTTTTTCATTTGATAAAAAAGGGAGAGTTTCATTTTAGTTAGTTTAGTTTTTACCCTTTCTCATAAATTACCCCCTTTTAACCTTTGGGGGTTTTTTGGTTTTAATTTGGATAGTGTGTATAAAGTGTGTATATTTAGTGTATATTTAGTGTATATTTAGTGTATAATTAAAAAGAAACAAAATGAAAAACAAAACGAGTGAAATTGTAAATTTATTAACATGTACATTTATAGGTACTGTTAAGCGTAATAATCATTTAGAAAAACAACATGTTGCTAATGAAGTTTTAAGAGTATTACACTTTAATAATATAACTTTTATGAGAGATACACACCCTGCTTTAGATTTAGTATTTTCTAATATTTCAAAAGTGTGTGAATTAACAACTTTAAACGCTTGGAGTTATAAATTAAACACATGAAAACAAGCTATACCATCAGAATTGATTCTGAGCTAATTGAAAAGATCAAGATCAAAGCAAAGGCAGACAACAGGAGTTTCAATAATTATCTTGAGACAACCTTAAAAAATAACAATGACATCAATTTGGATGTGAGGAGCAATAATTCTTTATATTTTGAATTTGGTGAAGAAACTTATTATATTGACAACTCAACTGGAGAGCATATATTTGACCACTGGAAAACTAAAGAGCAAAAAAATGGATGATCAGAATATTACAAATGTAACCATTGCAATAGATCTTGTTTGCAAAACATGCAAGACAACTTTTTCACTAAAAGTGGGAGATCACTTGGGAGAGAATAGTGAGAACATTGCATGGGGTTGCCCTGAATGCATCACACATGTTTATGGTGAGAATGATCATGGATGTGTCACTTGTGGATCAACTCTTGGAATTGATGCAGGAGAAGCAGAGCCTGATTATAATTCACACTTCTGTTCTGTTGGTTGTTACTATAAAAAAGCAGATCAAATCTTCTGTTAAATAGATACATTTTATTATCTTTAAAGTAGTTCTTTGTCGGAGCTGTATTAAAAAGGAGCAGTTACTTTTGATGGAAGCTGCTCTTTTTTTTTGTCTTGTTTTTTGATTTAGACATTTCTTCGTAACTTTGAGTGTCCAGATAGCCATAAAATTTTATGGCAACTATCAACACCCTAAAAAAGAAAACTATTGCTCAACTCAAAGCAATAGCAGTCACCCACTTTCACAAATTTATAAGAAACAGAGATCATGGATCCCCATGCATTTCTTGTGGAAAATTCAGCACACTTCAAGCAGGTCATTTTTATTCAGCAGGTCACAATCCTGTGAGCAAATTTAATGAGGACAATGTTCATGGACAGTGTCTGCGTTGCAATTTGTATCTCAGTGCGAATTTAATTCCATACAGGCAAAACCTAATTGAAAAGATAGGTCAAGAAAGATTTGATAAACTTGAATTGAAAGTCCAGATATCAAAAAGATTAGGATATAAATGGGACAAATTTTTTCTCCTTGAGATCATTGAGAAATATAAAAAACTCAACAGATCATGACAAAAAAAGAAGCCTTTCAATTTCTGGCTGATAAATATCAGGAGATTAATGATTTTGTATATCACATCCAAACAAAGTATTTCCAGAAAAAAGGAATATATCATGAGGACATCACACAAGACTTGTATCTGAAAATTTACAAGGAACTTGAAAAGGTGGAAGAAAAACCACACCTAGTTTTGAAATTCCTAGAACCTTTTTCTGATGGCAAAACGTTTTTAATATATAAAAGAGTGAGACACATGTTCATTGACATGTTTAGAAAGGAAAATAAATACATTCATTTTGATGATATCAAGCTCTCAGCCAATGAAAAGAAATCATTGATTGATGAATCTCACAAAATAGAATTTGACACAAAATCAATTGATGAGAAAGTTGATGATTATGTTGAGACATTTTTCTGGTTTGACAAAAAACTGTTCAATCTTTTTAGATATGATTTTAAAACACATCAAAGAAACATGATCAAAGAAACTAAGCTTTCAAAGTCTACAATTTACAGGACTGTGAAAAGATGCAAGATTAAAATTAAAAATCAATTTAAAGATGAGTTCAAAAAGTAGAGGCTTGGGGGATGACATTGAGAAAATAACAAAAGCAACTGGGATCAAAGCTGTTGTTGACAAAATTTCAGAGGTCACTGGAAAACCATGCAAATGTGAAGAGAGAAAAAATTTGCTCAATAAATGGTTTCCAAAAAAAGGACACCTCTCAGAAAGTGAGTTTGATTTCCTGACCATGTTCTTTGAAACATACAATGGGACATCCTTAAAAAGTGAAGAAGAAAGGGATCACATTTATACAATTTACAACAGAGTAAACAAGCTGAATGAAAAACCAACTGGATGCTCTCCCTGTTTGAATAATGTAGTCCAAAACCTAAAACACAAACTTGATGAGTACTAAAAGATTGGAGAAACTTTCAAAGCTTAGAAAGCACCCTGACAATCCCAGATTGATCAAAGGGGATAAGTACAAGCTTTTAATAAATTCAATTATTGAAGATCCTGATTTCCTAGAAAAAAGACCTCTGATTGTGAACAAAGATCTGGTTGTCATAGGTGGAAACATGAGGCTTGAAGCATGCAGAGAATTAGGTTGGAAGGAAACATGGATTGATGAATCTGATTGGACTGAAGAAAAACAAAGAAGATTTCTGATCAAAGACAATTCAAACTTTGGGGAATGGGATTATGACACACTAGCAAATGAGTGGGAAATTGAGGATCTTGAGAATTGGAATGTTTCAATTCCTTCAATTAAAAACACAGAACTTTTGTCTGGTCTTGAATATGATCCAATCTACTATGAACCAAAAGAAAAACCAGATATCACTCTCAAAAGCTGTTTGGATCTTGAGAAGTTTGAATCAAAAATCAAAGCATTAGATGAATATAAATTGACAGATGATCAAAAAAGTCTCTTGAAATTTTTTGCATATAGATTCATAAAAATTGACTTTGAAAATGTTGCCAATTATTATTCTTTTAATGCATCAGAAGAAGAGCAAAAAGCAATTGAAAGATTGAGACTGGTTCTCACTGACAATGGAGTCAAAGGTTTTATTGAAGATGATCTCTTGAAGATTATGGGGTTTACTGATCAAGAATTCAAAGCAATTTAAAATGATTGATATTTTTATTCCTAGCTATCATAGACCTGACAAAGTAAAAACAGCAAAATATTTTGTCAAAAAAGGATATGATCCAAAAAAAATTCATGTGTTTATTGATGATGAAACAAATGACACACAAGAGTATTTGGATGAAATGGATAAACTGGGATGTAATCTTCACATTTTCAACATGGAAGAGTCCAGAAAAAGATTTGATTATGTTCACAGAGCAAGTCCACTCAGAAGGTCAGCAGGTCAGGCAAGGAATATGTTTTATGATTTTGCAAAGGATTTTGGAATCAGCTTTTATATTGTCATTGATGATGACACCAGTCTTTATGAAGTCAAACCTTTTGGAGTTTATACAACTGGAGCTGATCTTGATGATCTAGTAAATGTTTTTGATGCTGTCAAAGAATTTATGATCAGACAAAAGCTTGGAATTTTTGGATTGAGTCAAACTGGGGACATGTTTTCTGTTCCAGATAAAAAGCTTTTAAGGCACAAGGTCATGAACACAACCTTTGTGAATACAAAATTTATATACAGAGGAGAGAGAGCAATGCAAGACAATGACACCAGTCAATTCGTTGGCGTGATGAATGAGGGGCTTTTCACTGGATCTCTTGGATCTGGTTTAGTTTTAGGGCAAACACCTTCAGCAAAACAAAAGGGAGGGCTTACGGACGTTTATAACGAGAATAAGCTTTTAAACAAATCTTTAGTCATTCCAATACAATTTCCTAGTCTTTGCCATGCAGAAAGACAAAAGAAAAATGGGAATAGAATACATCACAGAATCAAAATCAGAAACCTGAAACCAAAATTGATGAAAGGTGTGAGAAACAATATTGCATGGAACACATACAAAGAGGATAAAATTTTTACAAATGAACCAAAAAGATGAATGACTGGGAATTGAGCTTGGGATTTTATGGAGGTCTGGTGATAGGATTCAGACACTACCCACAAAAAAATTGCACTGATTATGTTTTATACATGCCTTTAATAGATTTATGCCTTACCGTTTATGATGACTAAAGAAAAAAGATACCCAAAGAGAGACAAACATTTTGAAGCCTTTGATGAAAGCAAGCCATTGCCAAAAGATTTCTGGAACTACAATGTTAATCCAATTACTGGATATCGTGTTGACAGAATGAATTTGCAACAAAGAGCTGCTGAAGCAAAAAAATATGGACAATTACAACAGCCACTTCCAAATGGTATTGGTGAAGATTAACAGTGAGAAAACAGTGAGGAATTATGGCAAACAATGAAAATTTAAAGAGTTGGACAAAAGGTCAGTCTGGCAACCTAAAAGGGAGAAGAGTGGGATCAAAGAACAGAAGCACAATTGCAAAGAAATGGTTTGAGGTTGAAAGCAAAGTCACAAATCCATTGAGTGGTGTTGAGGAGTTTTTGACTCAAGAGGACATCATGACATTAGCAATGATTAAAAAGGGAAGGAATGGAGATGTCCCTGCTTATAAAGCATTGAATGATTCAGCCTATGGTCAGCCAAAAGAAACCTTAGATGTGAATGCAGATGCCCCTTCAATTGATTTCAGAAAGCTTTTCAACTTCACAAATGATTCAGGAACAAACAAAGATTAGTTTTGATCAAAAATATCAGGGTTTTTGGAATGATACCAGATACACAATTCTCACAGGTGGGAGAGGTTCAGGGAAGTCATTTTTTACTGGGATGTTTTTGCTTGGGTTATTACATGAAACAGGTCACACTGTTTTGTTCACTAGGTACACATTAAGATCTGCAAGTGTTTCAATCATACCAGAATTTAAAGAGAAAATTGAGATGCTTAATCTTCAGCATTTATTTCATGTCACAAGAGATGAGATTGTCAACAAAGAGAATGGATCAAAAATACTATTTAGAGGGATCAAAACAAGTTCAGGAGATCAGACAGCAAACCTGAAATCACTTCAGGGTGTTACAACATGGTGCTGTGAAGAAGCAGAAGAAATTGATGAAGAATCATTTGATAAAATTGACTTATCAGTGAGACAGAAGGAAAAACAGAATAGGATCATTCTGCTGCTCAATCCATCAACCAAAGAACATTTCATATACAAAAGATTTTATCAGGGCAGAGGAGTGATGGGAGGTGCTAATTTTAGCAAAGAGGACACCACTTATATACACACAACCTATCTTGATAATATCAAAAACCTTTCAGAGAGTTACATCAACCAGATTGAGCAAATGAAACTCAGGAGACCTGAGAGATACTCAGCAGTGATTCAAGGAAATTGGATTGAAAAAGCTGAAGGTGTGATCTTTACAAATTGGAAGATTGGAAAGTTTCAAGAGGTTTCGCCTTCTGTGTATGGATCAGATTTTGGATTTTCAGCAGACAGTTCAACCCTTGTGCAAACTTCAATTGATAAGGACAATAAAATCATTTATTTAAAACTGTGTTTTTATCTGCAAGGATTGACCACTTCACAGATCAGAGAACTTTACAAAAAACATGCAGGAGATTCATTAATTGTTGCAGACTCAGCAGAACCCAGATTGATTTATGAACTCAAAACAACATCAAACATTGTACCCAGCATCAAAGGTCAAGGGTCCGTCAATTATGGGATTGCTATGCTTCAGGATTATGATCTGATCATTGATGAAGGTGAAGAAAATATTGAGCTAATAAAAGAGCTGAACAATTATTGCTGGCTGGAAAAGAAGTCTCAGACTCCAATTGATAAATTCAATCATGCCATTGATGCCATTCGATATTCAATATCCTATCAACTAAAGAATCCAAATCAAGGACAATATCACATTTTGTGAGAAATACTAGATCCCTATTTGATGGGCAATACGTTTTTATAATATAACATTGAGATGATCACTAAAACACTAAAAGTTCCAAACAAATTATCTGAGTTAACTCTTGGGCAATATCAGGTTTTCAGTAAAATACTGGAGGGAGATCCAGATGTGGACTTTATGCAAAAGAAAACAATTGAAATCTTTTGTGGTGTTGATCTCAATAATGTTTCAAAATTCAAATACAGCTCAATTGTCAATGTGATTGATATCATCAATAAGATGTTTGAACAAAAGCCAAAACTGATTGATCAATTCAAGCTCAATGGGGTTGAGTATGGATTCATCCCAAAGCTTGATGACATGACTTTTGGTGAGTTTGTGGATTTGGATGTTTTGATGAATGACTGGGACACAATGGATCAAGCCATGTCAATTCTTTACAGAAAAATCAAATCCAAAAAGGATGGGAAATATATCATTGAAAAATACAACTCAGAAAAAACACACAGCTTCAAAAATATGCCACTAGATGTTGCACTCAGCTCCATTTTTTTTTTCAAAAATTTAAACAAAGAACTGGTGAATCACATCCTTCTTTATTTGGAGAAGGAAATGCAACAACTTCCAGTGGATCAGAGGCAAAACTTGCAGAAGATTTTGGATGGTGGGGGTCATTTTATGCAATTGCTCAAGGTAGACTGACAGATTTTGAGAAAATAGAAAAACTGAATTTCAATGCTTGCCTCACTTATTTAAGCTTTGAGAAACAAAAAAATGAAATTGAACAAAAAAGGATCAAACATGCCAGACAAAACAGAACTCATTGATTCACTTTATGAGAGACTTCTCTTGGAAGATGATGAGGAGATTATCCTCTCAGAGGGTTTTGAACAAGCTTTGATTGGAATAAGTACAGCAGAGCCAAAGGTGGCAATATATGATTTCTGGAAAGCTCTTGATTGTGTAATTAAGGAGGCTCCAGAGTTGAGCTTTGATGAAGCTCTTGAGTGGCTGGAAAACTTCAGCAAAGAGAAAATTGAACACTCAGAAATCCTCACACCTTTATTTGTCAAAACATTATGAATAATTATTTCAAAGTCATTGATGACCTCAAAGCAATAGCAATTGCAGAGCCATTTATCAACACAGTTACTCAGGGAGACATCACAAGTGTAGATCTTAAAAAAAGCACAATATATCCTCTTTGCCATTTAATGGTGAACAATGTGCAAATGGCAAGCAACAACCTCATTTTGGATGTGTCAATGATCCTGATTGATATTATAGATTTTTCAAAAGAAAGCAACTCAAGTGATCTCAGGGGCAACAACAATGAAATGGATGTCCTAAACACTCAGCTTTCTGTTGCTGGAAGGATTCAAGCTTTGTTGCTTAGATCTTTAAATTATAAAGACACCTATCAATTGGAGAGACCTCTTGATTGTGAACCTTTCACAGACAAATTTGACTCATCAGATGTTGCAGGATGGACAGTTTCATTCAGTGTTCTCATGGGCAATGATTCAACAAGTGCTGCATAATGGATTTAGATCTTAAAAACCTGAAAGCATTGCTGAATAAATTTGGCAAAACAGTTGTGGCTGAAGCAAAAACAAATGCTAGTAAAAACAGCAACAGGGGAAAGCTCTCAAATTCAATCAAGCACAAAGTTGATACAAGCAAATCAAAGAACAGTCTCACACTTATCTTCAAAATGGAGGAGTATGGACTGTATCAAGACAAAGGAGTCAAGGGAGCAATAAATCCATATACAGGAACAGATGGTGCAAAGCCTTATGAGAAAGGGAAAAAATACAAGTTTGGAACAGGCACTGGAAAAAAGGGTGGATTAAGGAAAAGTATATTAAAATGGGTTGAGGGCAAAAGATTTCAGTTCAGGGAAACAAAGAAAAATGGACAGTTGGGAAGGTTCATGTCCTATGAAAGTACTGCCTTCATGATATCAAGATCAATCTGGAGCAAAGGAATAAAACCCACTTTATTTTTCACAAAGCCTTTCAAAAAGCATTACAAAAACTTGCCAAAAAATATTGGAAACAACTTCAAGAAAGACCTTGAACAGATGCTAAAAAGCAATAAAAAATGAGTACAAAAATCAACATCAGGAGTCCTTTTTTATTAAACATCACAGAACCTGTGATCCCATTACCAACCTTTAGTTGTGACACAGCAGCATTGACTGGATTTGCAGTTGACAATCAAGGGGTGATCACAAACCCAACACCAGCCTATGGGATTATTGATTCAATCAGCAGCTCTGATTCAGGTTTTTCAAACAACAAATATGCAACTGTATCCTCAGACACAACCAGAACAATCACAGTGAGGGTGAGAATCCCTTTTGGATACACAAACACAGCAAGTGTATTTTTTGACTGCCAATCACAAACAACACAAGCTGGATTGACTGCTTCAAATGTTCAAACACCTTGCACTGTCACAGTGACAACACAGGGATCAATCTCAGCTCAGACAATTGCAGTGGGTGGAACTTCAGTTGATATTGCTCTTGCTGGGTTTTTTAATAATGAAACAGTTTATGCAGTCACAAATGGATATGGAACACTAATCACAACAGCTTTGAGTGGAAGCACACTCACCATTGCACCAAATGCAATTGGAGGATCTGGGACAATCTATGTGGAAGGCAGGGATGCAAACTATCCAACAACATGTGCTGCTGTTCAATCTATTGCTGTGACTGTGAATGGGGCAGCTTCTCCCCCAGCCTTTTCATGTACAACTGCAAATCTCAATGGAGGATCAGTTTCAACAGCAGGAGTGATCACCAATCCAAGCACAACAGCAGTAATCACAGGAATCAGCTTGACAGATGGTGGATCATTGATCACAAGTGTTCCAGCTAATTCTGGAAGTACAGCTCAAAATGTTACTCTGTTTTTTAAATTAACAGTGCCAGCAGGCTATTCAAATGCAGGTGCAACCTTGTATTGCAGCAAAGTGTTTTCACAAGATGGAACATCTCCTCCAACATTCACATGTTCAATTGCAGCACTAACTCAACAATCAATCAGCAAGAATGGATCAATTTTCATAGGATCAGCAGCAGTGGGAACTGTCAAAAGTTTCACCACTCCTGATTGGCTAGGAACAAAAGTTTCAAGCAATACTCCAAGAGACATTGTTTTTCAGGTTTTAATTCCATCAGGCTATGCAAATGCAAATGGATCAAACACAATAGACTGCACCAGAACTTTGACACAACCAGCAACTCTGGCAACAGTAGCTGGAGCAAACACATATTTTATATCTGGAAGAGTTTTGGATTTGGACAGTTTATGTGATGCAACTCTTGCAACAACTCTCTCAGTCACAAGTTCAGGAGCAAGCATCACAGGTTTAATGGGAACAACCATATTCAGAAATGGAACTCCCTACAATGGAAAGACCTTTTATTTTGGAGTACAAGAAAAATCAATGAGTTCAGGGGCTGGAATTGGTGTTGGTGATTTTTATGCCATTCAAATTGATGCATCAGGGCTTGTTCTGGATGTTGTTCTTTGGACATGTGATGGTGGTGGACTTGGTAAAGGTGGAATTTTATAAATTTTTAATATGGCAATGAAAAGTGTGACATTAGAATTGTATATATATCAAGGGACAGAGACATCTTTCAGTGATACAGATCTAAAATATACAATCTCAAAAAGCAGAATCAGCACTCAAGCAAACATCACTCTGGAGATTGGTGAGCTTGTGAGAGATTATCTTGACTTAGAATTTAATAATGATTATTTGAGCTTCACAACATGGGTGAAAGCTGTTGTCACTTATTTCAAAGAAGATGGGGAGTTGTATTCATACAGCAACCCACAAACATTCACATATTTAGCCACTGAAGGATATGGATATTTTGAGGATGGAACAAATCCAGAGTTGAGCAGGAACTCCCTGATCAGTGCATCGAATATTTATTTGCCTGATGATATAGCAGGAAAGACACCAATTTTTGCAGAGGGTGTTGGAAAGGTCATCATTGACTCAACCACAACACAGATCACAGATAATGGAAACACCAATCAGAAGATCCAATATTTGACTATTCCAGCAAACAGTTCAACAGTCAAGATCTATGACACAGATGATTCAACACTTTTAAAAACCATAAATATCACAAACATTTGTGAGCCAAAATTCACAAAATATAAAGTGTCTTTTGTCAACAAATATGGCTGCTTTGAAGATCTCTGGTTTTTCAAAAAGAGTACAGAAAACCTGAGTGTCACTGATGAGTCTTTCAAGAGAAACACAATCAAAAATTCCACTTCAACCTATGAAAGTTATAGAAGCCAAAATGAAAGGTACAATGTAAATGGGCTTACAAATCTCACACTCAACACTGGGTTTATTGTGGAAGATATGAATCAAACTATTGAAGAGCTGTTTTTGTCTGAACAGGTTTGGATCAGATATGAAAACAAAACACTTCCAATTGTTCCCAAAACAAAATCAATGGCATTTAAAACAAGTGTCAATGACAATCTCACAAGCTACACAGTGGATTTTGAGTTTGCATTTAACAAGATAAACAATGTCCGTTAATGTTAAGCATTCAACTATTTATTGAAAATGAAACCTTTCAGCAGGTTGAGCTGTTTAAAGATGAGAGCATCACACTCACACAATCCATTCAAGACATAAAAGATGTATCAAAGCTTTTTACTGATTACAGCAGAACCTTCAACTGTCCAGCTTCAAAGCAGAATAATAAGATTTTTAAACATTTCTACAATTATCACATTGATGGATTTGATGCAAGGACAAAAAAGAGTGCAAAACTTTATGTGAATTTTAAAGAGTATAAAGAAGGGAAAGTCAAATTTGAAGGTGTTGAATTAAAGAACAACAAACCACACACATACAAGCTGACATTTTTTGGAAACACTGTCAACTTCAAGGACAAACTTGGGGAGACAAAACTCAGCAATTTAAAGCAATTAAGACTTTTTAATTTTGATTATAACAGCACCAATGTTGCTGAGTATTTAGTCAATGGAAAAGATGTTCAGTTTTTTACTGAAGAAATAATTGATGCAATAGTATTTCCATTAATCACAACAGAAAGCAGGATTGTTTTTGATTCAAACTCTTCAGTGGTTAACACTGCCAAAATTAAAAATGCAAGAAGGTTTGGCAATTCAACAAATTATGGAATCCCCATGAGTGAGTTGAAACCAGCCATCAGAATTTATGCAATTATCAGAGCCATTGAATTGCAGTTTGATTTTGAATTCAGCAGAGATTTTTTCACAAAAGAAAATGTTGAGTTTTACAACATTTATATGTGGCTTCACAATAAAGAGGGAGGACTTTTCACTGATCAATCTTCACAATATCCAGTCACAGGTCTTGGGAATATAACTGGAGACAATGATTTCATCAGAGGTGTGACAACCAATTCTTTTGTCAATGAGTTTAATGACTCAAAAGATATCAGAGAGCTGAGAATCAATGTCAAACCAAATGGGACTGGATCATATAATCTTGTGATCAAAAAAGATGGTGAGGAGTTTCAGAGATGGGACAATCTAGTTGGAACAACAACAAACAGCTCAACAACCAGCAAAGTTGTGAATTTGGAAATCCCACAAGGAACCTACACATTTTTTATTGAGACAGTTGTGGCTTCTAGTTATGAAACTGACATCACAATCATTCATGATTTAAAAGGCTTTTTAAAAGGCAAAAGAGAAATCACAATCAGAGATGGTGGAACATCCTTTCAAAATGATCAAAACATAAACATCAGCAGCATAATTCCTGACATGCTTTCAATTGATTTTGTTGTGGGGCTTTTCAAAATGTTCAACTTGACAGCTTACACTGAAGCAAGTGGAAAGGTGATTGTCAAAAGTTTGGATGAATATTATACATCATCCACAAAAATCTGGGATATCACTGATCATGTTGATGCAACACAAAAAACAGTTCAATCAGTTTTGCCATATAAAGACATTACTTTCAAATACAAAGGGACAAAATCATTTCTTGCAAATAATCATTTGGAGATTGCAAACAAAGCATGGGGTGAATCCACTTTTGTCAATGAAAATGATGGAGAGAGATTTGTTGGGAAAGACTATAAAATTGAAATTCCCTTTGAACATTTTAAATATGAAAGACTTTTCACAACTGATGATGGTGTTGTTGCATTAAGCAATGGAAAAAAAGTTGATTCATCTGTTCAATATGGATATTCTGTTGATGCTAAACAAGAACCATATCTGGGAGAGCCTCTTTTGTTTTATGCTGTGAAAGGTTTTGCAAGTGTTGGGGTGATCAATCTTGATGCAAGTGCCAATGTTGAAATCTCATCTCCTTACATGCCCATGAACAGCATTGGATTTTTATGGATCAATGGTGTTGTGGGGCAAAGTTTGAATTTTCATCCAGAAATTGATGAATATGAAAGGATCCCAAATAATATCACTCTATATAAAACATACTATGAAAGCTATATAAAAGATATTTTTGATGTAAGGAAAAGACTCACATCTGTGAAAGCTTACCTCCCACTCAATATGACTTTGGAGTTGAACCTTGCAGACAAAATTGTTCTGTTTAATAATCTTTATAAGATCAATAAAATCACAACTGATTTCAACACTAATTTAAGCAATTTAGAATTGACAAATGTGTTGGAAGAAGAAACTTTTGGAACTTTGACATCTGTTTTCCTCACAAATTTATTTGTTGATAGTGATCTTTTTACAGTTGACAATGTAAACATCACAGCAGATGGAGGAGAAAGCTCTGAGTTTACAATTCCAGATGTTGCTCAAGAAACACCAAACAGTGAACAAACTCCTCCAAATATTCCAGTTTCACAAATATTCAATGAGCCTTTGAAAGTGACATCTGCTGTGATCAATTCAAATGTCTTGACACCAACAGCAACTGCAACAACTGTTTCTTTTGGATATAAAATCACAACTCTTGGACAGTTGCAAGATACTCCTCAAGTGGAAGAGTATGGTTTTCTATATAGCACATCAGAGACAGACTTAAAATCAAGTGATGATGTTGATGTATTAAAAGCAAAAAGCAGTGTCACCAATGTTCCGTATATCCCCCAAAATATCAATTCAATCACTGGGGATGTAGTATATACCAAAACAGGCTTGACAAATCCAGCAACTATATACTGGAGATTTTATGCAAGAACAAACATCAACCCATTACATGGAACATCTGATGCAATCTCATCAGTGAACAATGTCACAACTATATCCATTGCAGGAAACAATTTTGGAAATGCTTCAGGGCAAACTTTAGGGGAGTATATATTTCCATCAGATTATGGTGCAATTACATTTTTGACTTCACTTTCAACATTTGGAGGAGAGCCAAATGTGCTTGGGCAGGTTATAAGTCAACCCTTTAATAAATGGACAGAAGATGAAGTCAAAAAGATGGTTGAATGGTTTACAAATATCCCTAATGTACCTCCTGACACTTATATTCCAGTGAGTCACAGGTGGAAGTGGATATCAAATGCAGGGAGTGATGGAGTCTTTGCAGTTGGTGATGTCACAAATTCTGAAATCAAATATGTGAGGGATCAATTTAATTATTTAAGAATATTAATTAAAGGATCTGCATCAATATCTGGAACACATAATCTTGGAGGATCTGCAAATATTTTAAGCACTGCCAGTTGGACTGGAGACATTGAATCAACATCATGATAAAAAATATACTACAAATGCTTGAAATTGTTAAAAGTGACAGAAAAAATCTGGGACAGCTTTCAAAGATAGCACTGGGAAAAAATAAAATGCCTGAAACATTAAAGGAGGCTGTGAATTTAACACTATTGAACTATGGCGGAAGAAATTAAAATTGAATTAATTGCTGAAGTAAAAAAAGCAGCTTCATCAATGAATGAGGTTGCACTTCAGGTTGAGCAATTAAATGAGAACATTGAAACATTTGGAGACAAATCAAAAGAAGAAACCAAAAAAAGCAGCAAAGGTTTTGCAGCACTTAAAAAAAGTGTGCAAGTTGTTGGTGGTGCTGTCAAGGGTTTGTTGGTTGGTGGTCTTGCTTTATTAGTTGCAGGATTTGCAACCTTAGTTGAGGGACTCAGAAACAATCAAGAGGTGATGGATGCTGTCTCTGTTGTGATGAAAACCATTCAGGATGTTGCTGCTCAAGCTGCTCAAGTTTTTGTTGACATGTTTAAAGCTGTCAATGATGCAACTGGTGGATTTGATGCCATGCAGAAAGTTCTGGGAGGTGCTTTGACTATCTCTTTGAATGTATTTGTGGGAATGATTCAAGGATTAGTGCTGATGGTCAAAGAGGCACAACTGGCATGGGAAAAGTCATTTCTTGGAGGTAATGATCCAGAAACTATTGAAAGGCTCACAGGTGAAATCCAGAGTGTTGAGGATAAACTTGCAAAAACAGGTGAGAACATAAGCAATGCAGGAAAACAAATTGCTGATAATTTTGGAGAAGCTGTTGGTGAAGTTGGACAACTGACAAAAGGTGTGGCTGATGCAACCCAGAAATCACTTGACACAATTGATGTAACTGCTGCAAATTCAAGAGCAAAAAGAATTGTTCAACTTCAAAATGATGCAAAGCTTGCAATTGCTGAAAATGACAAACTCCAATTCAAATATCAAAGAGATGCAGAACTTCAGAGACAGATCAGAGATGATGTTTCAAAAAGTTTGGCTGAAAGGACAGCAGCAAATGATCAGCTCTTGGTTGTTTTAGGTGAGCAAGAAAAATTGCAAAAAGCTAATGCACAAACACAGGTTGATCTTGCAACTGAAATTCTTGCTGCTGATTCCAAAAACATTGACAAAAAAGTTGCACTCATAGAAGCTGAAAAAGTCTATGCAGATGTGCTTGAAAATATTACTGGATTTATATCTGAGCAAGATGTCAACAGGGTTGGATTACTAGTTGAGGAGACTGATCTAATAAACAGCAGAACAGAAGCTGAAAACATCAGAGCAATTTCTCAAAAAGAGTTTGCAGCAGAACTGAA
>Ga0209709_10001331_pt1 | contig 22947 bp, 24 predicted proteins | sample ArcticOcean_MG_C_2_FD_187435 | JGI IMG/M metagenome (GOLD analysis project Ga0209709, IMG submission 187435) | Marine microbial communities from western Arctic Ocean - ArcticOcean_MG_CB4_136 (SPAdes) (version 2) | ecosystem: Environmental > Aquatic > Marine > Oceanic | place: Arctic Ocean...
ATCTACAATAAATTAGTTACTGTTTTTTTAGTGCTTTTTTTATCTTTTTTTCTAAAGTAGTCGAGTAAATTCATGTTTTTTCCAATTCAACAAATTATTTTTTTGTTGATTTGGTTTTATGACTGCATAACAGCTCACGTTTTATCACCGCGGTTGTATTTTGTCACGCTTTCAGTAACAAATTTACAAAACCAGTGTTTTTTATACTTTGTGACCACCCGTGGTAACAAAATTTATAAATAATGTTACAAAATTGTCAATTATGGTCTCGCGGATTGTTGAAGGTTTTTCAACAGTTGTTTTATTTCCAGTCTATCACATGATAAATGGTCTTAATTAATTATTATTTGTATTTATTTTTTTCTCACTAAATATTAATTCTTGGTAGATAATTAAATACTATTTTTGACAGCCCTACGGGCATCAGCAAAGCTGTGTCAAAAATAGTATTTAGGAATTATTTTTTTTCTCCCCATTCTTAACCTTTTTCTTTCTATTTATACGTTCTATTAAGTAATCCTTGGGACGCTTCAATGAATTAGGATCTCTTAATTTATATTGTTTCTTTACCTCCTGTTGTGGAGGGCAGGGGTGGACACCTCCGCTATTCCTTTTTACCTTCATTATGATTGACGAAAGCAAAAGTACGATAAAGACCCCCCCTACAGTTGACCATATTATAATACCCGTTGTATTTACTCCATTTTTCGTTGTCGAGGAGTTATTGTCAGGTTTTGTAGCATTCATGACATTCTTCATATTAATTGAACTTGGTGAAGACCTAGTTATTTTTAATCCTCTGATATTAGGACTTGGTGTTGATTTATCCTTCATATTTAGACTAGGTGATGGCGACTTCTCCGTGGTATTTGAAATTGGTATTCTTGATATATTACTATTATTTAATTGATGTGTTGTATTGGTGATGTTCATTATATCGATGATGTTCATTATATCGATGATGTTCATTATATCGGTTACATTGGAAGGGGATGGAGTACTCGTTGTAATATTATTTGTATTATTTATAAATAACTGTGTAATATTTCTATTTATTGAACTTGTGGAGAGATTAAATAAATCGTCATTCATTTCAAGCTCTTGGATATTTTCACATATCATTATTGACCTATTATTGATATCATCTGAGGTCCATAATACTCTACAAGATCTTTCAGCAAATACTTGGACCGAAACATATAATACAAGGATAATAACTCTTATCATACTTAATATTATATTATTTACTTTAAACTAATTCTTTACATCTTCCATGGCATCTTTGATTTGTATATTTGATGCGAGCTTCTTAAGAATCTTAATATTTTCATCCCTCTTACTATCTTGATCTATTGAGGGATGAATATTCCTTGTTTTTTGAAAGTATTTATCCATACCTTGATTCGTTTTCTCATAACCAGGATTATCCGTCTCCCACTCTTTTATAGCTTTTAAATGTTTATGCGCCATCTTACTTATTGATATGTCTATTTTTTTATTTGAAACACCCTTTTCCCACTTATCCTCGTCCTTTATATAAAATTGCATTCGTTTCTTGTCAGAACAATGTATCGGCCTTTCCTTTGCATCCAATTCATCCAAATTCTTAATTAACAAATTTGAAATTCCTTCGATATATCCCTCCTTATTCGTATAATCTAGATCCTTGAGCGATACCTGTAGGTTATTTACAAAATCCGTGAGATTCATGGCATTTTTACAATACTCGTTCAAAAATAAATTAATAGTTATATTGTTGTTCTGATTAATGACAGGTTTCACATTCTTGTGTAATTCGGCTATTTGTTTGTCTTTCTCTCCCAATTTTTTTAAAAGGTCTAGAATTGTATTGGACTTTGTTGGATCAATATCCACCAAAGCATCTTTTTTGTTATCATTGTTATCAATCACCTTGCATTTTTGTTGATGCTTGTAGAGACCACTTCTAGAGCGATATTTTCTTCCACACTTACAAGCGATGGAAGGGAGACTATTTTTTGTTTCCAATGTTTCCATTTGTTTCCATTTATGTTTACGGGTTGCTATATGTTGTTTCCAATGAGATTTTTTACAGCAACTATAGTCACAATTTGAACAGTGGAATCTCGGGGGACTATTTTTGACTATTTTTTTCATATAATATGGAAACATAAAATAGTCCCTAAATTCTTTGCATAAAAACTTATTTTTTTTTCTTGTAGGGAGCGTTTTTCATGTTTTTTTATTTTTATATTCCAATGTTGTAGTATGTCATGTTTTTCATGCATATTTTAAAGGGCAACCTTCGTTCTGGACATTTTTCTGGACATTTCAAATGTCCAAAAATCAAAAATCCCTAGAATCCTTTTTAAAAAACGTGACATATATAGTTCTCTTTATTCAGTTCCCATTATTCCTTATCCGAATCACCATTTTCACCATTTTCACCATTTTCACCATTTTCACCATTTTCACCATTTTCATTATTTCCATCATGTTCACCATTCTCATCATCTTCATCTTCAACTTTATCTTTAATGTCCAATACAATGTTTCTCTCCGTGTGAATATTTAAAGATGATGAGGGACTCCTTTCATTATCAGAACTATCTGGTGTAATTATTGTATTATTTTGTTGAGCTCCATTCAGCTTTTCTAATAATTTACTCATACTATTCTGCACAGAACTTACACTTACATTCTTTTTCTTATCATCCCGACGCTTTCTCTCCCTCTTCGTATTAATTTCCGTCTCTAGTGCTTTTTTCTTCGTAAATTCTTCTATAAATGACGCTCTTCGTAACTTTTCTGTCTTCAAAACGGTTCTTCTCATCTCCTCTTCATGTTTAAGCGCGGCCAATTTATCAAACCTCCGTTGTTTTGCATCATCTTTAAAGACGCTAACCTCTGTAATCGTAAGAATATCTGGTTTATTGAATTTATCCAATTCAAATTTCTTTCCAAAAGATTTGATTATCTCCAAAGGAATATTAGGTGTTTGTTCTATCAATCTATCTAGTTCGGTTCTACAGTTATTTACAAACTCCGTTCCGCTACATGTTCTTTCTTCACGCGGCAACGATAACTCGACAGATATATTACGGGAAAATTTAGAATATGATATGGCAGCGGCTCTGTGTCCTTCAAGAAGCTCGCTTACCCGTAAAAATTGCGCAACCGTTGTCAATAAACCAGCGCTTAAATTCAAAAAACCAATGAATAACGGTACATACAACTGCCAAGCTGTTGGAAAAGATCCTTGAGCAAAATTAGCTGTCCCTGTTACCGTTGAAATAACAATTACAGGTAATGCAAATCTCAGATTTTGTTTTTCAAATTTTGTATATGATCTATCATGCATAAATCTATAACTACTTCCAATTTCTGACCATCTCTTAAGAATTTCCTCCTGCTGTTTATGCCATATCTTCTTTGTTATCTTCTTTGTTATCTTCTTTTTTCTATTTAATAACTCTGTTCCCTCAGAATCCGAATCCGATTGCATTTATATATATATAAAAATATTTTAACGCATCGTTAGAAAATTGACTAAAAGATAAAAATTAATATTATTTTATATCCAATGACAGACATAATATGTGAAAATGCCAATAGTGCTTTAAAAACAAAAAAAAAAAAGAAACGTAATGTTATTAAGATTCCAAAATCCAAAAAACAAACGATTTCGGTTAAAATGGAAAATACTAAAATATCATTGCAAAAGAAACAATCCATCCATTGTGAAGATTGTATAAAAGGTATGGAAAAACTACTAGATAATTCGGTTGATATTATAATTTGCGACCCTCCTTACAATATTGGTAAAGACTTCGGTAATAATAAATATAAAGAACCCATGGATGAGTATTTAAAATGGTGTGATAGCTGGCTTAAAGAATGTATTCGTATTTTAAAACCAACAGGAACACTATATATTTATGGTTTTAGCGAGATTCTAGCATACATTCGTGTAAGAATTCATATTCATGTTAGATGGATTATATGGCATTATACCAATAAAGTTACACCATCTTTGAAATACTGGCAGAGAACACACGAAAGTATCCTTTGCTGCTCTAAAAATGAGAGACCGAATTTTAATAGAGATGATGTAAGAGAACCATATACAAATACATTCTTAAAAAATGCCGCCGGCAAAGTTCGCAGAGCAACTAAAGGAAGATTTAGTAAAGGTGATAAGGAAACTGTATACAAAGCACACAAAAATGGGGCATTGCCTAGAGATGTTATCAAAATATCAGCATTGGCTGGAGGGGCGGGCAAGAAAGAACGCGTCGCCTTACCTGGACAAAAACCACACCCCACACAAAAACCTTTGGCCTTATGTGAAAAGTTAATTAAAGCCTGTATAAATAAAGATGGCGAAACAATGATGGTCGTACCCTTTGCTGGTTCAGGTAGCGAATGCGTTGCCGCAAAAAAAATTGGCATTAATTTTATAGCTTATGAAATTAATCAAGATTATATTGATTTATGTAACTTAAGATTGGATATCTAATCGTGTTTATATTCTTCCTCACAATTAAAAGCAATTTCATCCTGCAACCCTTTATACAATCTTTTTAATGTTGCTCCTGCTTTTACATTTTGCCGAACATCATCTGTACAATATTCTTCAATGATCATGCGAATACTTTCTAACAAATTTTTGATTCCCAAAGGAGACCTTTTGTATAATTTCTTATAAAATGATTCGCACCCCTTCGATATAACAAACCTACACATCAAATCCATATAAACATTCGTTAAATCTAAAGCATGATCCACAAATTTCTCACTTGATTCAAGGTCATACGCTTCCCACAACTTTTCAACTTCGGTTAAAACTTGCAAATACTCCGCTTTTATTAGACCCTCGTCAGCAATATACTCATCTACTACCCTTGTTTTATCATTGATTTTTACCTCACCCACTTCCTCGTCACTAGATTCATCGTCTTCTCTTTCCGAATCGTCTGATTTAGATTCAGGAGCTTCATCGTCTTCTCTTTCCGAATCGTCTGATTTAGATTCAGGAGCTTCATCGTCTTCTCTTTCCGAATCATCTAATTTAGATTCAGGAGCTGACTTTGCCATTTCATTAATACTGAATTGAATATTATTCACCCTTACTTTTTGAAATTTTACTTTCTTAGGTTTGGTATTTTGAATTGCTGATAAATCATCTTCATGACTAGCAATATCTTGTCCCAACAGGAAATCATTGTCCGCAAAACCTTGATCTTCGTCCGATATTTCTGATGTGTTATCCAAGGCTTTCTCATCTGATGATGTAATCGTTTCCTCCTTTTGATTCTTTGAATACCAAATCTTTAACACTCCTTCTACAGAATTTGCCTCTGTTTGATACATACCCGCCCTTATACAATAATCCATTGTATTTCTTGATGTCCTCATTTTATTTGTTTCCGTACCAATCGCATTATCCCTTTTCTTCGTAGCCTCAAATGAATAGTCATACTTTGTATGAAGTCTAAATTTTTCATGCGTTTGATCTGCCTTTTCTCGTTTTTCAAGTGTTAATCTATAACCGTTCCTAGTCAACTTGGGTCTAAAGAGTTCCTCAATGGGATATTTAGTATATGCCACCAAACGGCCCCTTTGATCCTTCGTGAGAGGACACATCGGGACCTTGATTCCTAGATTCTCATGACACGCGCGAAGATAATCAATATAATTCTCAATATTATTAATATGAAGAGATGTTACTTTCAGTAATTCACTGTCTTCCATATTTAATTCAACCCAATCATGCTGTAACTTTTTAGAAAGTTTCTTGACCTTACCTTTACTCCCTATATTCTCCGCTTCAAGGATAATGGAATATTTATCATTCTTTTTGTCATGAATTGCCATTTCAGAATGCGCAATAACTTTACTTTTATTTATTGTTGTCTCGCATAGAATAGATTCCTTCAAACTTATAAATGTAAAATTCCTTTTGAAATCATCATTGTTTTCTTGCTTAAAATCTTTATCACTGGGAATCGGATCAATATTCACTTCTTTAAGAACGCAACCATCTTCATCTTCTAAACTGATTGTAATATTTAGTTTATCTTCCTCATCATTACCCTTGGTTTCGCCTTCTCCGCTCACACCTTTTCTCTTTCCCCTTTTTCCAGTTAGATATTCACCATTAAGGAATGGTGTATATCTGTCGGCAATTTGCAGCGCTATGTTTTCACATAAACTCTCATTGAATAGATTTTTCTTGAGTCTCTCATATATATCATTAGTAATCGGAAACATGAATATCGTTCCAGTTTTCCTAGGATCAATTGCATACTTTGTCCAATTTGAGCTATGATCACCCAGATCTTGATCTGGAGACACTTTCATAAATCCTCGTTCCAATTCCATGTTCAATTCAACCTCGCATTTTGCAAAACCAAGCAACTCGTACATCTGATCATCAGATATATTCGCGGGAGTATCCTTATAGTGTGATAATATTACCGTATTTCCAGAATTCTCTGTTAGATACGCTCGGGCAGCAGCATATCCTACACCAAACCTCCCCGCGCCTTTATATGTACACCTGAAACCCTCCATTGTCCCCGCACTCTTTTGATGAGATTCTTGTATTGAATAAAGCTTGTTTTTATCCATTCCAATACCGTCATCAATAAACAATAGATACCATTTACCATCCCTATGAATAACACTTAATTTGATATTGTTAGCCTTCGCTGTAACAGCATTGTCTAGTATTTCTGCAATTGATGACATTAGCGTTGTTCCTTGGTGGAGGAGATTCTCCAAAGAACCTTTGGCATTCGGCGCGATGTCATATGAAACTTCAGTCATTGTGATTTACATTACTATTTAATATTTATATTTAATTCAATTTTAATAAAAAAAGCCCCATGGGAGCATTTTTTTAGTTGGTTATTTATTATATATTACAGAATGCTTTAATTTAGCAAGCTTTCGCTTCTTTAATGGCTTTTTTCTCAGCCTTTTTCGCTTCTTTAATGGCTTTTTTCTCAGCCTTTTTCGCTTCTTTAATGGCATTTTTCTCAGCCCTTTTTTCCGCTTTTTCATCAGCTCGCCTTTTTTTTGCAATAAGTTTAGCTTCTTTTTTAAGTCGCATCGTCTCCTTTTTTTCAGCCTTACGCAATTCTTTGACAATCATTCCTTCACCAAGCGCCTTTTCAATCTCTTCGGATGACACAGCATCGTTGGATGCAGGATTCTCCGCAATAAAGATATCCAATTGTTCACTGAAAGATATTCCAGTCTTCTCCGAATCTTTGAATTCATGAATCTTCCAAATGATGTCTGGTGAACTGAACCAACAACCTTGTCCCCCTGCTCCACCTTGTTGTGTTACTATACCCATGCTGATTAGATCCATAAATTGTGGCTTTGATATGATAAAGTAGCGGATCTTATCAATGTCAACGCCCGCACACATGAGATATGACCATTCATGATCAGGAAGAACATGTTGCCAACGCCAAAGCGTTTTTTGTTGCACCCGCCATAACCGAGAAGATTTTAGTTCAATATGAAAGTCATTTCTACACAAATCCCATCCCGTCTCACCCTGCACATCTTTCACCTTTTCACACTTGAATATGTTGCAAGTGATATGTTCCATGGCAGAACCAAACGCCTTGTTGCCAAGTGCCACCAAAGAGACCATTTCCGATGATGCTCCATTCTTGGCATACCATGCTGCCTGCGTTAGACCAGTTGATTCAACAATAGTAGCTAGTTTACCAACTGTGTTAAGAATGTTAAGAGAAGCCATTGTATAATGTTGTAATTTGTTGTTAAATGAGTTCTATAAATAAAAATATTCATTTCAATTTTTTAAAATAATGTGATTTATCCTCTCCAATCTTGAAATAAAAAGATTTTGTATATGTGCATTTTTTTCTTTTTGGTGACAGAGGACGCGGCGGGTTTGTTTTTTTAGAGATGGGGCGAGAATATGCATAATGATATGCGACGGTTAGCGATAATGAAGTACCCATTTATATATTTATTATATTTTATATCTAACAGCGAAGTGACAGAGCAAGCGCGCGAGGAGGAGGGGGGACAAACATGTTGGTATTTGCCGCAGAGGATCTCAGATTTTGCCTTGGTTGACGCGTCTGGGTATTGGAACAGGAACTCTCCCTTTCAAGCTGAGTGAAATACCTTCCAGCCGTTGGAGGTGGCGGAACACCACCAGAAGTCGCTGATCTAAGCTGAGCTGATGCTGCACTGTTCATGGCAGCACAGCATTCTTCACGGCTGTTTCCCATCTGAAGGGCTGCTTCAAGATCAAGACCAAGTTCGCCGGCAAGTTCTGAAGCATCGCGATTGGCTGCGAGAACCATTCCTGTAGCAGAGTAGCTGTGGACAAAGTTCATCATCGCTCTTCGGGATTCCGAACGAGCACCAGGGCCTGAGGCATTGTCATGACCGTCAGTCATGGGCGTACAAGCCGCCCCAAAGAGCCATGGTTGATCTCTGACCAAATCTTGAACTTCCGGTGCGAGTTCTGTGAACTTTTTCTCCAATCGCGTCATTTGACGTTTGACGCTATCCGTGATCGCATCATACAGACGAGTGCATCCGCGAGGCTCCATTGCTATGGCCAAAGCATTCAAAACATCTTCATTGACTTCAGATGCAGAACCTGAAAATGGTTGTTCAATCTCGTCATCAAATGTGGTAAAGTCAATGTAAAATCCAAGTCGCGGCTTGAGAGTCTCCGAGGCCTCGACCTGTTTCTTGATATATTCTCGGGCCCCTGTTTGGGAGCCTCCGTGGGTGGAGCACATTGATCCAGAACGGTCTCCGGTAAATGCGACATCCATATACAGCGGGGAAACCACAGGTCTAATAAAAGATTTGTCCGGGTTGGTACTATTTTCGGTGCGCTTGACAGATTGGTAGCAAGAGAGTGTAGACATTATTCGTAATAAGATAGTTGTTGATTGGGTTGTCTTATTCTGTTTAGCATCATTTTTACTTCAATTTTTTATTTTCTTATAACATGAAGATTGATGGTAAAAAATTTCCATGTGGTAAATATATTTTAGAGAGATCGATGAGCATTCTTATAAGCAAAAGACCTCAACCAAAATATATTTTAGTAATAAAAGAAAGTGAAACATTAGTTTATGAAGGTGAAAAAAATATTACAGATGAAATAAGACGTCTTGATTTTAAGAAGACGGTCGTTTTTTTATGGAGAAAACCTTCAAAAGTAGGATTACCGTTTACAGCTGACTATGATTGTGGTATTTAATTTACCTAGTTCTAATTTTTTAGTTCTTTTTTTTAGGTGCAATTTTTTGTTTATTTTGTCTGGCCTGCTTTTGTGAAACTATATGGCGTAGACCCCTTGCAGTATTTTTACCATATCTATTAAATGTTTGGCGACGCTTATTCTTGCCTGTGCGGCGAGGATCTGAAATGGATTTGGGCATTATTTTTAATCCAGAAAGGAATTTGGGCATTATTTTTAATTCTATAATTTTATCTTTATTTCAATTTTATAATCACCATTCAATTGGATACTTTAATAGTTTATTCGCTTTTACAAAAGGACTTGATTCCTTGAAAGAAGGATTGGATTTATATTTTCTATAAGCGCTAAGTGGCGAAGGATGAGAACTGGTTATTAAATGATGCTTATTAAAATTAACATGCTTTTCAATGATATTGTGAGCAAAAGCGCCCCATGCTATAAAAACTATACCTTGACAATGATCATTTAAATATTTAATTATTGATCCTGTAAAGTTTTTCCACAATTTCATATGAGAAGATGGGCTTTTATGTCTCACAGTAAGTGATGCATTAAGCATTAAAATACCTTGTTTTGCCCAGTGTTCTAAAGTGCTTGTTGTGTGAAATGTCTTATATTCTTCTGTGAGTTTTTTCATAATATTTCTCAATGACGGCGGCGTTTTCATAGTTTCTTCAACTCCGAAACATAACCCAATTGCCTGTTTTGGACCATGATATGGATCTTGCCCTAAAATGACTATTTTTGTATCATTTATATTGCAATATTCAAAACATCTAAATATCATATTTATAGGAGGATAAATTGGTACACCAATTTCACTACACTTTTCGTCATATGTTTCATCTATATTGGGATTACTATTCAGAAAATCTAAAATAACAGGTTTCCATGTAGTAGTCAAGTTTTTAGATTGCTTAGTTAAGGACATTATATAGTTTATCCTTATAAAACTATATAATTATTCAATTTATAGTGTAAGATTTGTTTGAATCCATCCACGTATTTTAAGTTCTGTCGGTGTCAACATTGATCGTAATCCTGTAATATAGTGCGTTTTTTCATGTTGGTTTTCCGATTCTCCCAATAATTTTAGAGCACTAAACACAATCATCAATAGTTTCTTATCATATAATTCGGTTACTTTGCTGAATACTTGGTCAATATTTACCATATCTGTGTCATCTTCACTCTTAAATAACTCTGGTGTATTTAACTCTAATATATTGTAATACAATGACAACGTATGTAAAATAGATTGTTTGTCAGCACTTTGATAAGTTGCTATTAACTTTTTAATTCCTGCTTTTGCCAAAACTAAAATATAATCATAAATTTCATTGTCTTTATTCTTATACCACTTATAATACCTCCTAATAGCATGAAAAAGATAATATAAATCATCCTTTGAATCGCCTTCAAACCATCGCCAGGCACCTTGCCACAATGATGGTTCATGTAAATATAGTGTATTCTGGTTTATATTTATTTTAGTTCCTGTAGGGCAAAATCCCAATACCGCCAAACTAATCATCACCTGTAATGGTTCTAATATCATGTCACCCTTTTCCTTATTTCTGTTGTTTTTAAATATCTCTATAGCCAATCCTGCTGCTCTCGTAGCCATAATTTATATATATATATATGATATCAAATTTCTTTATATAAATGGAAATAGAAACATTATAATATATATAATAAAATGTCTTTTGAAGGCGAATCTATCACCTTTTGTCTTCCTGCCAATAATGTAGTTCTCAAATTTCTACAAATGAAACAACCTGATCAAATAAAGTGTATCGCTTTGGGAACGCGTTTTTTAAATATAGGAGCTAAAACCGTCCAAGGATGGGATAACGAAGAATGGCAGACACGGTTAGAAAAGGAAAAACAAAGGACTGATGATATCATTTCTAACTATAAAAATGATTTACTATCCGTTAAAAATAAGTCTAGAGAATTAGAAAATATTCACCGTAAAGACTTATTAGAGATGTCTACACGAATTAAAGAACAAACTGTTATTTCCTTTCAAAATGAGATTGGCAGATTACATAAACAATTGGAGAGAAATGAAGAAAAAATATCGTCTTTGAATGAAGAAAATCGCAATTCTTTTAAAGAAGCATATGCTATATTTGATAAAAAGGCAATTCAAAGAGAATCCACATGGGAGTTGAAAATACAAACGCTAAGAAAAGAGTATGAAATTAAATTAATGACTGAAAAACAAGAGAAGGAGGCACTCATCGCACGAACACAGAACTCAACCATTATTGGTCAAGATGGTGAAAATTTTACATTATGCGAATTAAATAGACAATTTCCAAAGGCTGAAATAGAAGACACTCATAAACAAACAGGGAGAGGTGATTTCATATTTAAAGAAAATGATTTCAGTATGCTTATTGAAACCAAAAATTACAAGAATAATGTCACCAAACCAGAAATAGAAAAGTTTTATAGAGATATAGATACAAATCATGATATCAAATGCGGCATTTTAATAAGCTTAAAAAGTGGTATATGTTCTAGAGAAGATTTTCATCTTGAAGTTAGAGACAAAAAACCAATCATTTTTCTTCATAATATCTCTAGTAATATGGAGAATCTATCATTGGCTGTTATTCTATTTAAACTAATTTTAGGTACAAATTCAATAGACCTCTCCAAAAAAGAAATAGAAGAGAAATTGAAAAATAGCATTCCTATTATAAAGCGTAACTGGAATAAAATGAGACAACAAATTAAAAAATTTGAACAGGATATGATTGAATGCGTAGCAGATCAAGAAATGCATGTACGTTCTATTTTTGAAATCCTGGGATTAATATATTAAGATATAGTATATGTCGAGATTCAGAGCAGATGCACCTGTATATTACCCCGCTGGGTTACGGCCCTCGGCAGCAGTATATTACCCACACAGACGTTTCCCAATGGATCCAGAATTGGGCGAAATGGCAGCCGTCGCCCTACGTGGTTATAGAAGGCCGAGTGAGGATGAATTAATAATGATGAGTAGAGTCGCTTTAGCGAATCCTCGTCGTGGAAGAGGATCTAGAAAAAGAAAGAGAAAGAGACATCCAAGAAAAAGTAATAAGAAACGCCGCGTCGCAAAAAAAACCAGAGATCGTAGAAAAAAACGCAGGAAAGAAACAAGAAAACGAAAGCGTAGTAAAAGATAGTTAAATACAAATCTATTATATTTAACTATTATGGAAAATAATTTGATTAACAATGCATGGGATTATATCCCTCCTTGTGAAGATTCATATGAAATAAGATTTTTTGATGATGGGAATCAACAGTTCTTAAAATGTAACAATACTTGGGTAAAGTTTGGAAAATGGAAGGGGAAAGTTGCCATATATAATAGACGAGAGCCTGAAATAATTATTAAATCAATAAGTAGCTGGAAAATTAAAAAGGTAAATTAATTATTCATCTTTGATCTGTTTACAAGATTCTTTATATAACCATTTATTTAGTTTTATATCATCCCACGCAAGCATCATAATCATTGCACAATAAGAAGGAATGGTGATTTGACACAACCCCCCATCACATTTATTAACAAGCGTATGAACATATTTTCCATGCCACGCCCAGTTGATTAAACAACAAGTCATATAAATATATAATGAAGCCTTTGCCATTATTATCCCTATCCTTTTACTATCATGTAAAAATCTTACCCCTAGCAAAAGATTTACTATAAATGCAAAACAACTGAAACAAGCATATATTACCATACAACGTACTATATTGTCTTCTTCGTAATTGTTATTAATAGATATAATATTGAATATACATACAATTGTATGGTGTATTTTTGTAGTCATGTCCATTTTCCTTACCAGTGTAAGTGAAACACCATCCGGGATAGCATAAATTATTCCAATATTTTTAATTAAATTATTATTCCAGTGATCTAAACACATTGTTTGATATAATACCATCGCTGCAAATGGTGTAATGGTTCCCAATAATAACGATTTTAAAATATTACTCACAATATAAAATTGTTTATTCTTATCAAGATTCCGATACTTGTTATTTGTTTTTTTCAACATGTTATCTACAATAAAGTAGGTGATATACAAAATACAAAATCCAATACTATATATTATATAGTGGTGCTCACTATAGATAATATTAGAGACCATTATATAATATATTGAGATATTAAATGTTTGCAAATTTGGTAAGGAGACAGCGAACCGGTAAGCCAATAAGAATTAAAAAACTAATTCCGCTTAGAAAAACAAAGTATAAATGTTCGGTATGTGATGATTATATATATGGAATTATCATTGATATATTTGAAGATATGGATGTATGGGGCTTCCGATATCATTACTTTTTACCTTGGATAAAATGTCATAAGTGTCAACAACCATTGTCTTCGGTCCGGTAGTCATCTTTAGGAAATAATCATTTTTTTTAATCACTTCAAGGATGGAGTACAGATAAAAGTTGATTCCTTGACATTTTATCAAGGCGTATATATAATTCTTCTGGTTTTAAATCTTCCGTTGTAGATATTTTTAATTTGGTATAGATCTTTTTCTTAAAATTCATATCGTTCATCATTTTATATCTAATACTTACCTTCAAACGTCTTTTAGATTCCTGTTCTATTGATTTTTTGAGCTTTACATGTCTCATAGAAAATTCCTTAACCGTGCCTCCGTTATCAAGGTAATGAATCGCGTATATATCTGATGGCGCAATAGTCTCAATATTCTGCATCTATATAATTATAATTATTATTATATTTTTATATAATAAGAATGTCATATGATTATTTATTCAAATACATCTTTGTAGGGGAAACCGGTGCAGGAAAAACTTCATTTGCAGACCGATTAGTAAACAACGAATTTCACTATCATCATGAAACAACCATCGGGGTAGATTTTCGTTGTAAAATGAACACACTACATGATAACGTGGTTATAAAATCTCATATATGGGATACGGCTGGACAAGAGAAATTTTCTTCAATAATCACTAGTTATTATAAAGGAATCGCCGGAGCCATTATTGTTTATGATGTTGGTAAAAGACAATCCTTTCGGAGAGTGGATTTTTGGAGAAAGGAACTAGAACGCAATAGACATTCTCCTAATGATCCAATGGTTATTTTACTTGTTGCAAACAAGACAGATAAAATGAGTCGCGTTATATCGGAAGAGGAGGGGAAACAATATGCCATGGATCACGGTTTATTATTTGCTGAAGTTAGTTGCAAAGAGAATAAAAATGTGGAACAAGCATATGAATGGCTCATCATGGAGACTTATGAAAGAATGAATAAAGAAAATCCTGGTTGCGGGATCAAACGTTCTATTGCTTTCGAAGAAGCCGAAATGAATATATCACAAAATGGAAAAGGAAGAGATTGTCCTAGAAATTGTTGCGTTATTGTTTAATATTGATATAATCTCTCTAAAATTAATGAAAATGATATTTCACCACAATTTAAATCTACAGAATAACCCTTGTCATCCAATAATCGTATACGCAACTTTTCAATTGTGGTAGGACCAAAATATTTCCGCCCCGATTCTATACCAGGACCTGGTGTAATCACAGGCACTTGTGGATTTGTTAAAATTCTTTGTATCGGAAATCTAAATAATATATTGGAAGATTGTGGCGCATAATACTGATTTACACAACTATTTTTCTGAGTACCTCTGATTTCTCTTGCTGTGTATTTCTGCGCTTTTGTTAATGTATCTTTACCACGAATAGCAATTGGATTTGCAGGCGTCCCTTTCCTACATGATCTTTTGAATTTCTCATAAAATGGTTTTTTTCTTCCACCACATTCCTTTGAATAAGTTGTTTTATATAGTTCTTGTTCCCACGTTGAACCCGTGGCTCCAGGTGAACCTGATTCAGCTAAGGGTCCGACATCGAGGGATTCATTCAAAAATGCTGCTGTAAATTTTATATGTTCTGACTCCATATCCTCTGTATTTCCGGGATCGGGAAATCGTTGTATGTTATTTGAAGGATCGCAAATAGGATAAATTTGCGAAACTTCTTTCGCGTATGAAGGTATTTTAAAATTCTCTGTACACGATGGCATAGACATTGTACCCATATTACCAGTATTTCTATTTCTATTAAAATCATCTACCTCCAGAATTAGATATTTTGTACCAAATTCATCCCAAATACACGTTCCAAAAGTTCCAAAATAAGTATTATCTGACGTCAGACTTACTAAATTAAAGGAGACATCCGCAACTGGATTTGTTGGTGAAAATGTCGGCACTAATTTAGATTCAGCCTCCCGAAAACCCAATGTCCATCCAAGCGTTGAATTAATCTTTTTCCCAATATTTTTATCAGAACAGACATATTCTTTCTTTTCTCGTTTTACCTCACGTTCGTTGGGTCCAGTAGGCCCTGTAGGTCCACTAATTATATCTTCATCATATACTGCCTTGGTACATGTGGGTATACAACTCTTACAATTTCCACAGCTATTTCTTTCAAACCATTTTATAGATATATCACCGGGTGGTGACACTGTCGGCGGCGTTGGACTGGTTGCTCCCTCAATCTTAGTACCCCAAAAAATATAAACTTTCTGATTGCTTGCATTTACAATGATCTGTGGTCGCGGACCATTGTACGGCAAGGACCCCAGTGGCACTGGTAGCGACACATAACCATTAAGTAAAACCGTATTCATTATTGATTGTAGACCAGGTGCATCATAATTTCCTTCTGGTATCTTAAGACAAATATGTCCATAGTCTTTTATATGAAGTTCAAAAGTCGTATTCCCGTATTTATCAGAGAATGTATAATATCCGGCCATGGGAACTTCAATACTTCCTACTGTCATTGCCAATACATTTGTAATTGGATTGGCTAATGCAAAAGTAAAATCCGTTGAACTATCGGTTTGTGATATAGTATTATTTACATCAAATATTGCACCTGGGCATGATGCACTAGCAGTTCCTGTTGGCAATATTTCTCTATATTGACTATCCACATTGATCCATGTTAAAAATACATTTTTTAATGTTGGGTTTAAATTTCCTTGTAAAGCGGGGATATTCGCATATGTATTTGGTACCATTAGTCTTTTTTGGAATTGGATAGCATGAACTCCGTCGGTATCAAGTAATTTTATATTATCGCTTCTTAGTGGCATAACGGCGTCCGTCGCCAAATCGCGCGGACCACCCACTTTTACATACCTATTTCTTAATACATTAGTAGCCGCTATTTCATTCGGTGGATTGATATAATCTGACGCCTGTACTTTTATATTATTTGCCTTTTCTACTACATTCTGGATTTCCGATTTAATTGCATTGCGCGATTCTTCAAAATCATCCAATATATTATCTACTTTACCTAATATCCCTTCTATTTGGTTAAAATTTGATAGCAATTTATTCATAGCCTTTGAAAAAAACTCCACATATTTTGACTCTCCCAGTTCCTTATACTTTTCAATAAATTCTCCTGCTATTCCCATAATGGTTTCTTTTTGTAGTGGTGAATCAATACCAAAAATCGTTAATAACTCTTCTATATTGTATTTTTCAATATCAAAATCTGGTTCTTCGTTCATTATATACTAATTGTATTTTATATTCAATAAAAAATACAAACTAATTATTTAACGCCGCCTTTTTCTTGTTCTACGTCTTCTTTTTTTTTTGCGTTTATGGGTTTTTCTACGCTTTTTCTTGTGCTTTGTGCGTCGGCGCTTTTTTCTTAGTGCTCTTTTTCTTGTACGTTTTCTACGACGTTTTCTACCACCATTAGTATATTGTTTCAGCAAAGCTAGTACCTCTTGCTTTTTCACTGGACCTTGCAGTTCCTGGGTCAGTCTAGCTACACGTGTTGTAGATTCGCGCACAGGATTTTTGTCTGAAGCCTCCCTGGCTGCTTGAATTATTTGTTGAGTAAAACGAGTTGAGTATGCAAAAGTATTAACACCAAAAAGGGGATCATTATAAAAACAAAAATACATTTTATAACCTTGATCTTCCCAACCCAATCTTTGTAGAGCTTTAACTATTCTTGAAGTTGCAAGGGTATTAGTATTAAACATGGGGATATCACGTAATGTTAATACTCTTGCGGCTTGCTGTTGTGTTGTTTGAGCATTAAATCCAGAAATTGAAAGAAGTTTTAGAAATTCTAGCCAGGGAGTATGTTGATATGCGGCAGCATCTTCCGACAAACGCGGGAATCTCTGTACCATATTATTTAATTTTCTAAGTTGTTCCTTTTCTTCGTCGTTGACCATTTCTTCACAACCTTTGCGAAATCTGTATGAAAACTTTCTAAAATAGAATTGAATGACATACACTAAGGCTGATAACTTACATCCTTTATATATATCAGGGAATCCCGATTGCCTCGTATCTCGTGCAATCCTATGTACTAGATCCATCATATTCATTCCTGCTCCTCTACCTGCTGCCTTGTTTGCACAGAGTCCCTCAATATATAACATTGGTTCATCTTTTAAATATGCTAGTAATTGTTCAAAATATTCAGAATCAGGGTATGCATCCTGTTGTCTTTTTCTAGCAATCGCTGGAAAAATCCCGTTGGTAACTCTTGTCAAATCTCTTAAAACTACAAAACCGTGTGTAGCTACAGGAGTTTTATCACTTCTTTTTTTTATATCAGAAACGGTAGATCCCATGGAGCTCTCATCACGCTGCGTTTGGATCAATATTACATAATTGATTGTATATCTCATCTTATCTTCATCAAAGAAACCCGGTCCTATTACACTGCCACACGCGTATCCGATATTTCCCCCCGCCATTCTTACTTGTGTACAAGCCAAATCATATTCAGATTGGGTGGTACTAATCTTTACGCCAGCATTACTAACTTGAACTAGCAATCTTTTTAAATTATCATCATTTTCGGTGGTCCTTGGATTTACAAAAAAATGGAGTACCTCTGCTGCTGCTGCTGCTGCTGCTGCTGCTGCTGCTGCTGCTGCTGCTGCTGCTGCTGCTGCTGTCTTCTGTCTCTTCTCCCGTCTCTCTTTTTCTCCTTTTGATATTGGATCCACTGCTTTTCTTTTACTCATTGTATATATAAAATGAAGATAATAAAATTGATACGAATATTATCTAATCTATTGTAGTTATAACAACAAAGCTACTAGTATGAGTGATTCTGACAACAATGTTTGCAATATTTGCTGTGAGGACTACAACCGATCAACCAGAAATAAACATCAATGTCCCTCTTGTTCGTATGATACATGTCGTACATGTATCCGAACCTATCTCTTAGGTTGCAATGATGATCCTCATTGTCTAAAGTGTAAAAATCGCTGGGAGCTAGATACTCTTATTGTAGCAACGGGTAGAACATGGGTAAATAACCAATATAAAGAACATAAGAAACAGGTTTTATTTGAACATGAACAGAGTCGGTTGCCAGATACCATGCCAGCTGTAGAAAATTACAAAATATGTCAAGATTTAGATGAAATTGGTGCTTCACTTCAAGATCAAATCAAAGAATTACGGAGAAAAGCATGGGAACTCAAAATATCGCAAAATCGCATATATGCAGAACTTCATCAAAGACGCAATGGCGGTGGTCCTAAAGAAAAACGGAAATTTATGAAAGCTTGTCCAGCAGAAGGTTGTCGAGGCTTCCTTTCTACGCAGTGGAAATGTGGTCTTTGTAATACAAATGTTTGTTCAAAATGTTTCATAATCAAACCTACGGATGAAGCTGGCGAAATTATAGATCATGAATGTGATGAAAATGATCTTAAATCCGCCGAAATGATCAAAAGTACAACTAAAAATTGTCCATGTTGTGCTGCCGCGGTATTCAAAATAGAAGGGTGTGATCAAATGTGGTGCACACAGTGTCACACCGCGTTTAGTTGGAGAACCGGTATGAAAGTGAACGGAGTTGTTCATAATCCTCACTTTTATGCCTGGCAAAATTCAGGTGGCGGTGCGGCCCGAGCAAATGTACCTGGCGCCGTGATGTGTGGGGGGCTCCCTCATCTTTATACATTCAGAACTTTGATTTGTAATAAACTTAATTCTCCTTATGCATTCCGGAATAGACAAAGTGGTAAATTTTCAGATGATGAAATTATTGCACGGCGTACAGTAGATCTACACAGAGCATGTGCACACTTTGCTCACGTAGAATTAGATAGAGTAAGGCGTATATGTAATGGCGCACAAGACAATGAAAAACTAAGAATTAAGTATATTCTTAATGAAATCAATGAATGCGAAATGAAATCAACCATTATGAAAAGAGAAAAAAAACGCAACAAAGCTCAAGCGATGTTGCAAATTTATGAACTTGTTAATACCGTATTTACAGAGAGTATTCGCGATATTTCGCAATCATTGAGTAATGAAGGAAACGATGAACATCCTGTTAACATTATCATTAGAAATTTTGAACGATGTGAAGCTCTTAGAAAATATGCAAACAAAGAATTATCAAAAATTAGTGTTGTTTATTCTCAAACTGTTGCTTATATTAAACCAGACTATTATACAGATAGTCGGAAATATAAGACATCAGATCTTAAATAGAGATTGGAAGAATGTTTTAAGTATAACAATTGTTGGTTTATCAAAATTTTTCCAATTAATTGTTGTAATTCCTTGTCCACGTTTATAATGTCGACATCCTGTAAATACTATGTGCTCTAGTAAATTCATCATTTTGGGAGAATTAATTTTTTTTTTATCGATGCGATACTGACTATTATAAATATATCGGTTATAATTAATATCGGATTTGTAAATACATATACGACGTTCTGAATTAATATAATTTCTAATTAATCCAATTCCTTCAATAGTATTAGTGTCGTTATTCATTTCCAATACATAAATCAAGGCATTGGATGGAATAATTTTTGTCGTTTTCTTAGTGACGCCATAAATACATCCTTCCCAATTGTGTTTATCACGCCATATTTTGTTTTCATCAAAGGTCTCTTTTGAAAATCTAGTAGTTCCTATATAAAATTTCTCTCCAGAATATGCCATTATTACATACTACTATCGTTATTAGCATGATTTCAATTTTTCATAGACTTTGATTAGGAGAATATCAGAATTGGAGGTATTGCTTTTTTGTAAATTTATCTATATATTTAACTTCTGTACTAGTAAAACCAAAAAAATCGGCAATTGTTTTATCTGTAATACTCTTTGGAAAATCTTGTAATTTTGTTATATCTGGAATAAATTCAAACGCATAACGTTCCAAATATTTCATTCTATATCTTGTAGATTCAAATACTACAAATGCAAGTTTCGTTGTTAAGAATTCCTTTATTATTAATAATTCTTTTGGAGAATACTTTTCAATTATATAATTATCTCTATTGGAAATTCCATATCCCACTATATCGTAATATGGGAAGCCATACATTTTATGTGCCATTACTAATTTAGGTTTGACATCAGCAAAAGTACATTTTTTATTTGAATAATTAATAACTAATTCTGGTTGCAGTTTATTTAAAATACAGGTTGTAATATTTGAAAAAGGGTGTGTGTTTTTATCATAATTTTTATTCACAGATAATCCTTTGTAGCCGGGTCGCATACTTGTCTTAATTACCTGAAGACATCCAACCTTTTTAACATATTTATCAAGCTTTTGGATAATTTTTGGAGAGATTAATGGTATAGAATCTAACCCTTCGCAAGAAACATAATTTCTTGAACAAGAATCAAATACTTTTACACCTCTACTCTTATTCAAATCGTTGTTGAATGAAAAGTAAGTGGTTGGTGTTTGGGCTTGATTATGAAATATCCTATTGGTTTCGGTATTTGTCATACAGTGCAGTTTTTCAAAACACCCTCTCTCTAAAAGATAATTATGAAATTTATGATCCCGTTTTAACCATATAGAAGGGGTTATCATTGCCAACCACCCACCTTTTCTAAGATTGTTAATTGAGTTTTTAATAAAATCTACCCATATTGCAAAACCATCTTCTCTTTTTGATACTAACTTATTTGTAGGTACCTTTTTCAATCCATCCGAATTAAATGGAGGGTTACCAATAATAATATCAAATTTCATAGAATCCAGATCTAGAAAGTCCACATTGGCAATATTTGCATTTTTTCCAAAAGTCTCATATAAATTATCTATATGTTCAGAATTGAGCTCTACCATAAATATCATGTTTTCTATTATATGTCGGTGCCTTTTTTTTGGTTCTTTTATTTCAGTTTTAAGAAACGAAAACAATCTCTTATAAAGAATCATTGTAAAATATCCTTTCCCTGCGCATGGATCCAACCACTTTAACTCTGGCATTGAAAAAAGTTCGGTAGGAAGTAGGTCTAATATTTTATTAACAAGTATAAAATCCGTATTTACCTCTCCATATTTTTCCTTATTTCCTACCGTACATGCAAAATCCTGTTTAAAGGTTTCTATATTTTGCAAATATATTGACATATATTCTATGTTTTCATGTAAAAATATAGAATATAACGCTTATATATGAATAACTGGTACAAGAAATTAAAAAAGGCACCATGGTCTCCTCCTAATTATTTATTTGGAATTGTATGGCCAATTCTATATACAATGATGAGCGTTGCGTTTTTCTTGGTATGGAAAAGCAAGGCATGTTTTCCATATTGTTCAGCGCTAACAACTTTTTTTATCCAGCTTGCGTTTAATCTCTCCTGGACAACCATATTTTTCTATTATAAAATGCCAAAAGTTGCATTATTAGACCTACTATTAATACTATTCTTCTCATTTAAAACATATACATCTTTTTTAAAAGTTAACACGACTGCAGCTTATCTTTTGATACCTTATCTGGCATGGCTTCTACTTGCTTTTTCTTTGAATTTATACATTGTACTTTATAATTAATTACCATAGGTATATATGACTTAATATTTTCGCATTGTATCTTCCATCACTTTTTCGGAATTCTTTTCTAACGGCTTTATCTTTTGTGGGAATACCAGAAAATCTATTAAAGTAGTTTCTTCGTCTTTTCTTATCACCATGATTCTTTTTAGCATATAGTTGCAAGGGTGCTGAATCTTTGTATTGCTCATAATCAATGGCTCCGAAACTAATTTTGTACTTATCGTTGGATTTCATATCCATAATTATCGCAGTATATTTTTTCCCTTTGGTAGTTGGATGGATTATCTCAATCAATCTTTCATTCATCTCTACACCGTATCGTTTTCTTTTCCCTCCTTTGAATTTTCGTACTCTCTTTGTCCGTCTCTTTTCAACCCGTGCCCTTTTTATTTCCTTTCTTGTTAATTCATTAAATGTTTTCGGCGTTCTTTTAGTTATTCTCCGCGTCGGCCTGTATACATCACTTTTATATTTATAACCTATTTCACCACGTTGATTTCGCCAATTCTCTTCAAACCAACGACTTAACCCATGTTTCCTTGTTTTTCTTCCTTTATATGGAGATTTGTTACCATGTTTTTTCTTAAAAGCTATTTTATATTCCTTAACAACGATACCGCTTCTATATGCGCTATGTTTTGGTATTTTTTTGTATATTTTATTCTTAATCCCTTTGTACAATTTCAAGTCTGTTGGCAATGATTTCATATATATAAATATGAGATTATTATGATGATTTATTAGAGAAATTTGTATACAACTTTTGATTA
>Ga0209709_10001333_pt1 | contig 22924 bp, 31 predicted proteins | sample ArcticOcean_MG_C_2_FD_187435 | JGI IMG/M metagenome (GOLD analysis project Ga0209709, IMG submission 187435) | Marine microbial communities from western Arctic Ocean - ArcticOcean_MG_CB4_136 (SPAdes) (version 2) | ecosystem: Environmental > Aquatic > Marine > Oceanic | place: Arctic Ocean...
CATTATGTTCCATATTATTCATTGGCAACAATAATGGGTTTTGTTTATAATAAATCTTCAACTTATTATAACTCTATAAGTGATATTTGTAATAATCCACAATATAACACAACCATAACATCACCATTTAGTTTTTGTAATATTGGAAATAGAGAATTATTTTTTTGTTTTGATGAATATCAATCAAATATAATTGAAACACATAAACTTTTTTTAAATAATAATATGTCTACATTTAAAATATTAGGAAAAATAAATGTAGCAAATGCATCATCAAAAAGTAATTATTATGTAAATGAACAATTTACTTCAAATAATAGCAGAACAGATACAATACGAAAATATAATGGACTAATAAACTTATTAAATTTTAATATTAAAATTATAGACTATTATGGTAATATTGTTAATACAGATATAAACGAAGATTTTACATTTACACTTGAAGCAAGAATAAATAGAACACGTTTAAAAAATGAATAAAAAAAACGAATAAAAAAAACGAATAAAAAAAACGAATAAAAAAATGAATAAAAAAATGAATAAAAAAATGAATAAAAAACGAATAAAAAAAATGAATAAAAAACGAATAAAAAAATAAAATCTTATATTAATGGTTAATAAAACTAGAAAGACACAAAAAAAATATAAAAATAAAACAAAAAATAAATATAAAAATAAAACAAAAAATAAATATAAAAATAAAACAAAAAATAAAACAAAAAATACAACAAAAAATAAAACAAAAAATAAAAATCCAAAATTATTATTATTTTCTACTTGCAAAAAAGATAACAAATTTCTTTATAACGCTAGAAAAATAATAAACAAAAAATTTAAAAATACCAACAATCTAAAAATGGCAATAATAATTACAGCACGTTATGGTTTTAGAAATAAATCAAGAACCAAACTCTACAAAGATTGTATAAAAAAAGTAAAATCTATGAATTTAGATAAATTAAATATTCCTTATACTTTAATTGATTGTTCAAGTAAAAATAATTTAAAAAAATTTAAAGAAAATATTAATAATAGTCAAATAATATTTGCATTAGGCGGTGATACTTTTTATTTAAATTATCATCTTAAAAAATCAAAAATGGATAAATTAATTATTAATAAACTTAAAAATAGTAATAGTTTATATATGGCTTGTTCCGCAGGTGCAATTTTAACAGGAGAAACAATATATCCTGCTTCAATATTACGATTTAACAAAAAATCAAATATGTTCCATATAAATAATACTTATAAACCAAAATTTTTAACAAAAAAGAAAAATCAAAAAGGATTAAAATTATTTAAAAATATGGATTTTATGCCACATTGCACATTAAATAACAAAAAAAAAATATTAAAATTAAAAGAAAGTAAAAAAATTTATTGCTTACCTGAAAATAATATTTTTATCAAATAAGATATAAATAAATTTTAATTTTATTTAAAAAATACATAAATAAAATTAAATTTTAAACATTGGAATCAGCTAATTCAACTTGACGCGCTACAAGAGATTCAGGTTTTTTAAATACTGTAATTACAAATTTATCTTCAGCAACATCAGGAATACATTGATTAGGGTCAGTAAATTTCTTTTTAAATAATGCAACCGAACTTCCTCCAATAGGAGGAGCTTCTTGTTGTAATCTTTCGTATTCTTTTAATGCCCAAGCACTTAAAACATCGGCAGGATCGCGGTCTTCACGGCTCATACCCATTTGTAAAACCATATATCTATAAAACGAACCAAATTGTTTTGAAACACTAGCATGATCAGCAGCTTTTTCTTCGGCATTATAGAATTTTTTGAAAGATTGAATTAATGTTGAAAGTAATCCAACACCACCAACACCCATTAAAATACCATTTTTGGTATTTTCATCACTTACACTAGTAGCAATTAATGTAACAGTAGATGCAACACCAGTTACAACAATACCAGTAATACTTAATTGATTAGAAAATTTTTTCCATATTCCACCTGAATGAGAATGCATAAAACGCAAACCAGCCGCTTTCTCTCCCCATTGTTTCATTAATGATTCCATATTTTCAGACCACGAATCAGCATTAACTTTTTTACGAAGGTCGCCGAGACGAGCCGATGCTAATGCTTCTTGTTCACCAGCTCCTAAATTTTCAGCAGACATTTATAATAAAACAAAATATTTTTTACAAAAATTTTATTTATTTAATTTATTTAATTTATTTAATTTATTTAATTTATTTAATTTATTTAATTTATTTAATATTATTATAATATGATTTGTGGAATAACTTGTATAATTGCCTTAATATTTTTGATAGCAAATATATATACAATATTATCTTGTGCAAATGATAAAAAAGATAAAACAAATTTTTTAAATGTTTTAACTAGCAAACAAAAAGATACTTATGAAAAAATAATTAATGAACGTAAAACTATATATTATATGGGTTATGTTTTAGGTATTTTACTTGCAATTTTTACAATATATATAATGAAAAAAGTATTAAAAATACGTTTTAATAATATGTCGTTAGTTTGTTTGGTTGGTTCTATAGTTTTTGTTACAAATTATTTATTTTATATATTATATCCTAAATCTGATTATATGTTATTGCATTTATCAGATAAAAGACAAATAACTGAATGGTTAAATATATATAGAAAAATGCAATATAAATTTCATTTAGGATTTGTTTTTGGTATAATAGCTGTTATAGTATTTTGTATAAGTTTGCGTTAAAATAAATTATAAAACAATAATAAAATTAAAAAATTTATTATTAATATATGTACGTTATTAATAATAAATTCTTACTCAATCAACTTTTATGGGTTTTAAAAGAAGAAAATAAATTTTATAATAATTTTAATGAAAAAAATGATTATAATAGTATAACAAATTATGTAAATTATATTGAAACTATATATAAATTAATTCAAACTTTGGAAAAATAGTAATTTAAAAATAATATTTTTTAAATTTTCATTAAACTAAAAACTTCGTTACCACAACTATATTCATAATTTATAATTATTAGCCCAACTCTTTTTATTAATTCTTTAATTTCATCTAGTTTAAAAATATAATAATAACGTTCATAAACTTTACCATAACTGTTCCATAATACAATATTATTACCATAATTATTAAAAGTGCGTCGTGTTTTTTGTGGCTGATTAATGGACCAAGTAGAAATTAAAATTTTTCCACCTGGTTTAACAAGTCTTTTCATTTCTAATAATGATTGAATTCTATTTTCCTGACTCGATAGATGATGAAATACAGCAATACAAATGATTGCATCTGCACTATTATTATCAAGTGGAATTTTAGTAATATTTGAATTAATAACACTAAAATTTTTACTTTTACAAATAGATACAAAACTTTCACAATTATCAATACCAATAAATTTTAAACTTCCATGATCCATATTTCGACCATTTCCACACCCTAAATCATATACAATAGAATCTGTTTTTAAAGAATCTAAGAAATCTATTACCCAAGACCATTTATAACTACGAGTGTTTGAAAAATGCGGTGCAATTTCTTCATAAACTTCTTTTACATAAGTTGTTTCTAAATTATTGTTACTATTTTCTGTTAAAACAGATTCCATAAATTACTATAAATTTATTGTATATTAAAATCATTAAAATTTTTATATCAATTTTATATTTATTTTATTTTGAAGTAAATATAAAAATTAAAATTAAAATTAAAATTAAAATTAAAATTAAAATTAAAGCAAAAAAAAATTAAAGCAAAAAAAAATTGATTATAAAAAAATAATTATTATTTATTGCATAACAAAAATATATATGACTTCAGCTATGGATATTGATGCTATTATTGATTCTATTACTTGCCCTATTACCCAAGATATTATGACTGATCCTGTTCAAGGAAATGATGGTCAAACATATGAACGTTCTGCAATTGTTCATTGGTTAAATGAAAAAGGAATTTCACCTCAAACTCGCGCCCCAATGAGTGTTAATGATTTAAAAGTAAATGCTTCAATTAGATTTTTATGTGATAAATATCATGCCGGAGCATTCGGAACAGTTTCTAGCAATAGAAAACCAGCATCAGTTTCTACGTCTAATATTAAGATTGACCACAACATTTTTAAAAATAATGTAAATCAAATTATGCTAAATTTCAGTATTAATGAAGAATCTTTTCCAAAAGACCTAGAATTTGGTCATCTATCTCAAGATATTGTATTAGTTATTGATCGTTCTGGCTCTATGCAAGCAGCAGTTGAAGCAAAAGATAGTACTGGTTCTAATATTGAGGCAGGTTTTAGTATTCAAGATATTGTAAATCATTCCGCAAAAACAGTAGCCAAAACTCTTGATAAAAATTCAAGATTAGCTGTTATTGTATTTGATAATAATGTAGATATTTTATTTAATCTTATCATGATGACAGAAATTAACAAATCAACTGCGCTAGCAAAAATTGACACTATTAAACCCAGAGGTCAAACAAATATTTGGGGCGCTACTGAACAAGCAATTAAAATTTTAGATGATCGCGAAGATAAGTCGCGTAATGGAGCAATTATTATGTTGACAGATGGACAACCAAATGTTTCACCTGCGCGCGGTGAAATTGAAACGCTAAAACGTCTTCGTAAAACAAAGAATTTTACAACTCCTATTTATACTTTTGGATTTGGATATAATCTTAAACCTGAACTATTATATGATATGGCAAAATATGCAAATGGTGGAAATGGACACATTCCTGATGGCAATTTAATTGCAACAGTATTTTGCAATTTTATTGGAACAATTCTTACTACTGTTGCATTAAATGTGCAATTACATATTATTGAGAAAAAAGCATTAAACAAAGATATTGTAATGGGTGATTATGCTATGCAAAAAGACGAAACAACAGGTGAATTAATTTATGATATTGGAACTATTCAAAATCAACAAACCAGAAATATTGTATTAAATACTGAACTAGAGGATTATTTTACTTATTATTATACTTACAAAATTGGAGGACAATCTTATAAAAGTGAAGAATATTATGTAAATAATAGTTATATTCAATCATTAAGTTTTAATAATGATGTAAATATTCATATTAATCGCTATAATGTTGTGGATGGAATTAGAAAGATGTTAAATTATAATCGTTGTATTTTAAACAATGAAGCAATGAGTATTTTTAACCAATTAGAAGAATTACTAAAAACAAGTGGAAATAATGATATTTTAACACAGGGTCTTATTAAAAATCTTATTGGTGATGGTTCAAATGATGGTCAGATTAAACTCGCAGTAAGTAATATGGTATTTTTCAAAAGATGGGGAGAGTTTTATTTAGACCAGCTTTCTCGTTCTTTAAATCAACAAATTAAGCCAAATTTTAAAGATGAATCTTGTCTATTTGGCGGAGCTATTTTTGAAAACATTGTAGATAAAGCAAGTGATATTTTTGATACCATGCCACCCCCTACACCTTCATTAGGACTAAGAAATTCCGCATATTCTGGTCGGGGTTATAGCGGAGCACCAGCACCACAAGTTTCAATGTCAGCATTTAATGATATGGGTGGTGGTTGTTTTCATAATAACTGCAAAATTACAATGGCAGATGGTAGCAAAAATCCTATTAAAAATTTAAAAAAGGGTGATAAAATTCTTTCAATTGATGAAAATAATAATTTGGTAACTGCGAATGTAGTAACTATTGTTGAAACACTAATTAATACAAAACTTCGTGAAATGGTTCATTTAAAAAATGGATTAATTATTACACCATGGCATCCAATTAAATTAAACAATGAATGGGTATTTCCAAATAATATTGTTAGTCCAACGACAACGACGTGTGAATCAATGATTACATTAGTTTTGGATAAATATCATGTTGGGTTTATCAACGAAACTCCATGTATTATGCTTGGTCATAATTTCAAAGAATCAATTTTAGACCATCCATATTATGGTACTTCAAATGTTATTGAAGATTTGAAAAAAAATTATGGTTATGCTATTGGTCATGTGGTATTAAAAGATAATGAAATTAGTTTCGTAAAAGAAAATAATGTAACAAAAAAAATGATTATTACTAGTAATGTTAGAAGTTCTGCGTCATTAGTAACATCATTTTAAATTATCAATTATCTATTAATTTCAAAAGCATTTTGACGAACAATAAATGGGATATGTCTTTCTAAAGGTAAATCAATTTCATTTAAATTTAATACATTTTCTTCATTATTATGCATAACTATATTAGCATTATTCATAACAACATTTTCTATTACATTTAAATCTAAAATATTGTTAGAATTATCTACAATAGCATTTTGTAAATTATTTTCCATATTTTTAGTTTTAATATAATATTCGTTAATATAATTTTATATATATATTATTATTATTATAAAAAGTAGTAGTTCAATTTAACTTCATTTCAAATGATAGATATTACTATAATAAATCCAAAAAATTTATTATAAGATAATTTATAAATTTTTTATTACGACAATATATCATATTAGAAAATAATTTATTTTTATTAAACTACAAATAAATTATTAAAAAATATTTAAAAAGATAACCATAAATAAATTATTGTATATGGTTGCTATTGGTATTGATTTAGGTACAACTTATTCGTGTGTTGGTGTGTGGAAAAATAGTCAATGTGAAATTATTGCAAACGATCAAGGATTGAGAACAACTCCTTCATATGTAGCATTTACTGATAGTGAGCGTTTAATTGGGAATGCGGCAAAAAATCAAGCATCTCAAAATCCAGAAAATACTATTTACGATGCAAAACGCCTGATTGGTAGAATTTATAATGATTCTTCTACTCAAAGTGATATTAAACATTTTCCCTTTAATGTAATTGATAAAAATAATAAACCTGTTATTCAAGCAAATTACAAAGGAGAATTAAAAGATTTTCAACCCGAAGAAATTTCGTCTATGATATTAACAAAAATGAAAACAATTGCAGAAGATTATTTAGGCGAAAAAGTAGATAGTGCAGTTATTACTGTTCCTGCTTATTTCAATGATTCACAGCGCCAATCTACCAAAGACGCTGGTGCTATTGCCGGATTAAATGTATTACGTATTATTAATGAACCAACTGCAGCAGCAATTGCATATGGATTAGACCAAACTAAAGATACTACAGAAAAACATATTTTAATTTATGATCTAGGTGGTGGTACTTTTGATGTGACACTTTTAAGCATTGATGAGGGTGTTTTTGAAGTTAAAGCAACAGCAGGTGATACAAGACTAGGTGGCGAAGATTTTGATACTCGTTTAGTTCATCATTTTACTCAAGATTTTAAAAGAAAACATAAAAAAGATTTAAGTGAAAATAAACGTGCTATTAGTCGTTTAAAAACTGCATGTGAAAATTTAAAAAAAACATTATCTTCTTCTACTCAAGCAACATTAGAAGTTGATAGTTTATTTGACGGCATTGATTATGTTGGAACAATTACGCGAGCGCGTTTTGAAGAATTATGTGGTGATTTATTTAGAAAAACATTTGAACCCGTAGAACAAGTTATTAAAGATTCTGGTGTTAGTAAATCAATTATTGATGAAATTGTATTAGTTGGTGGTTCAACACGTATTCCAAGAATACAAAATCAATTAAGTGAATTTTTCAATGGAAAAGCACTTAATAAATCTATTAATCCAGATGAAGCAGTTGCATATGGTGCTGCTGTTCAAGCTGCTTTACTTTCTGGTGTAAAAGATTCAAAAATTGATGATCTTTTATTGCTTGATGTTGCTCCTTTAAGTCTAGGAGTAGAAACTAGTGGCGGAGTTATGACACGTATTATTGAACGTAATAGTACAATTCCAACAAATAAGTCACAAACTTTTAGTACATATGCAGATAATCAACCTGCGGTAACAATTCAAGTTTTTGAAGGGGAACGTCAATTTACTAAAGATAATAATAAATTAGGCGAATTTACTTTACAAGGAATTCCACCAATGCCTCGGGGTGTTCCGCAAATTGAAATTAGTTATGATTTAGATGCAAATGGTATTTTAAAAGTTACCGCAAGCGAAAAATCAAGTGGTAAATCTGATAATATTACAGTAACAAACGACAAAGGACGTCTTTCTAAAGAAGATATTGATAAAATGTTAGCAGATGCAGAGAAATTTAAAGATGAGGATGAAAATGCTAAACAAACTATTGATGCACGTAATAGTTATGAAAATTTGGTATATCAAATGAAATCTACGTTAAGTGATGAAAAAATGGCATCATTAATTGATGAAACATTGAAAACAGATTTAACTAAAATAATTGATGAATCTACCAGTTGGCTAGATTCTAATCAAATGGCGTCAAAAGAAGAATATGAAAGCAGATTAAAAGAATTCCAAGAAGCAATGAAACCATTACAAGAAAAGATGATGGCTTCAGGAGGAATGCCAGGAGGAATGCCAGGAGGAATGCCAGGAGGAATGCCAGGAGGAATGCCAGGAGGAATGCCAGGAGGAATGCCAGATGTAACAGATATGCCGGGCGGACCAAGTATCGATGAAGTAGATTAAATATAAAATTGATTAAAAATATTTTTATAATTTATATTATTAATTAGAAAAGTAATAATATAATGAGTCCTTGGCATCCTTGCAATAAATGTAAAACGAATGTTATTGGTGATGAAAATTATGGTTGTATGGTTTGTTTTCGCAGGTCAATTAGTATGAATATACGTTATGATTTTTATTTTAAATCTTTAATAGGAATAAATTTACCAAATGAACTTATTGTGATTATTGCAAATTTTGCTTCCAAAGATTTTGACAATAATGTTGCAAAAAAGGTGAATATTGATTGTTGGAAATCAAGAATGCATAATATTATTCCATAAATAACCAATAAAAACTGTTATATTTATACAAGCAAAAATTATAAAAATTATTGGTACATTATTCGGATAATAATTATTAGATTCAATTGTTAATTTTTTTTTATATTCATTAAAATCTAATAATGGACTCGGGCTTCTAGAAGGTCTATTCATCATAAATATAATATTTATAATTTTTTATTATATTTTAATTTACTTATTAGTATTATTATAACTATTTAAATTTAAAAAAAAACCCCCAAAACTTTGTGCTTCATACAATAATGATAAATAAATATTATTATCAAAATTTTCATTATTATAAAATAATAATATTGCTAAAATTATACTTATATGACTAACGGATATTGCAAAATTACTTCCATATATAACGGGTAATGTATATATTTTTTCTGCTTTATCTTCTTTTAAATCTTTTATATCAAGTAAATTACTAGATGCAAATAAATTCAATATGCTTGGTAAAATAATTGTTGGTTCTTTTAATATATCATAATTATGGCTTAATAAAACACTTGGCAAAACAACTGTTCCAATTGTCCAAAAAAATCCAATATATAATGCTTTAAATTGTCCATAATTTGTTTTAAAATTTTTATAACCCAAAGTAGAAGTTAATAAAAATAATATTGGATAAGTTTCTTGATTATTTATTAATAAATTGACTATATAAATATAACTTAAAGCTATTACAAAAATATTCAAATTTTTGTTTTTTTTTAAATAATTATAATAATCTATCTTATCTACACTATAATTTGAAGTATCAGAATATTCTAAAGCATCAATTAAACGATCGCTTCCGTATGTAAATATTCCAATAGCAAATTGTAACGCAACTAATTCAAAAGTTATTAAATTTTCTTGATAATAAGTATTGATGTATATATATTGTAATAAATTCAATGGAATACCTAAATTACTTCCTATTATTGGATTATAAAAAACATTATTAGTATTAGTATTAGTATTAGTATTAGTATTAGTATTAATATTGGTATTATTCAAAATATTTAACATTAAAATATTGCTTTTTAATGGAATAACATTTTTCTTAACTATTAAATTATTTATGAAAGTCATTAATAATTTAATTATATTATAAATAATTTTTTTTATCTTAATAATATATAAAGATGTCTAATTTAGAACTAATTACAAATAATGATAATGATAATGATAATGATAATGATAATAATTAAAATAAAATGCAATTTGAAACTTATAAAGATTTAATAGAGGAAAAAGTAAATTATATGTTAGTGATATGGTATTAGTTTCATTATTATTATTGAGTTGTTCATTTTTATTAAATTTATTTTTATATCATGATATTCAAAAATATATTAATAATCCAAAATATAAAACAATAGAAAAATGGTCAAATATTAATAAAGTATTCATGGTTATTCATGCTTTTACAATATATTTTGTTATTTATACTTTTTATAGAGTTTTTACTGGAAACACATTCTAAAAATTTGTATTTAAATTATACCACATCCCACCTACAAAATGTATTTTTTCTTCAAAATAAAATATATTATCTACTTTATTAAATTCCATATCAAAAAATTTAAAATAAACTTCATAATCGTTTACATTTATTATTTTATTATGAATCAATGATGAATCATAATAAACTTTATCATAAAGTCCGTTTTTATAAAATATTTTGTCTGTAAATTTTATTAAATTTGAACTTATTTTGTTATTAATTGTTGTATCTAAAAATCTATTATAATTAAATTTTAATTCAAAATTACTATCTTTAACAATACCATAAACTAATTCATGATCTGTATCAAATTTAAGTTGTGATTTGGATTTAAACAAATTATCTGGATCCAATGACAAAATATTTGACGCATATTCCATTATTAATGTGCCTTGTACATCATTTTTATCTTTAACATATACATTAATTTCGCATCTAATTGGTATAATATCGCTAATAAAATCAAATAATGGACTACTACAATTATAAATATTAATACTTAAAAAATATTCTTCCGAATCATCGTTTAATAATGATGATGGTAATAACTCAAAACCATCCGTATTTTTATCTAAAAAATTATTAATATATTCTTTTTGTGATTCATCTAATTTATAATTAATATATGTTGAATATTGGTTTACAATAAAAGGCGCATGTAATGTATTTTTATTAAATGGATTATATGTTAAACTCGGCATTCCGGTCAAAAGAGCGCTATAAAAAAGTTTCAAAAACTTTGGACTACTAAAAAACATTGCGGTTATATATTAATTAATTATTTTTATAAGTTTAAATGATTTTAATATATATATGGAATATTTATTAAATATAGCAAGAGCAGCAGACTTATTTCAAATATTTATATTATATTTTTCTTATTTTTTTACTTTAAATATTGATTTTTTAATATTTTTTATTGGATTATTTTTAAACCATAAATTGAATGGTTTTTTAAAATATAATGTATTTTCACAATTATTTGGAAAACAAGATATACCATTAATAGGTAAAGGAATTAGACCAAAAGGTGCAAAAAATTGTTGTTCATTCAAACCTTGTAATCCAATATATCCAAAATCATATGGAATGCCTTCCGGACATTCTCAATCCGCTGGTTTTTTTTCAACACTGGGTGTATTATCTTTATTAGAAAATAACAACAAAAATAATAATTTTATAACCATTTTTGGCTCTTTTATATTTATAATTACAATGTTATTTGTAATGTATTCTCGTGTTTTAATTAAATGTCACACAATAGAACAAACTATAATAGGTTCATTAATAGGAATTGTTGTTGCATTATTATTATTCAAATATAAAAATAAAATCAAAAAAGAGTTAAAAAAATATAAAAATAGTGATTTATATTTACTTTTGATTAGTTCTATAATATTATTTTTATTTGTTTTATAAAAATTTTTAAATGATTTAAAATCATTTAAAATGAAGTTAAAATTAAACAATAAATTGTCTAAAAGTAATCCCTAATCTACTTTTTTTAGTATTATTATTGTTATAATTAGTTTTTAAAATACCATGTCTATATTCATATTGGAAATATCCTCCCATTGTAATAATTAATCCATGAAATAATTCTATATTGATTATTTCTTTAGTTTTTACATTTTCAATACTAAAAACTCTATTTACATTATTGTTATTGTTATTGTTATTGTTATTTAATGTTAAAATGCTTATTTCGTAATTTGGAACCATATTATATGTCCAATCCCGATGCATTGGAATAAAATCTTCAATGGTTTCATAATAATTAACCACAACTTGATTATAATTTTTATTGATTTTTTTAAAATAATCATAATATGGATAATATAAATTTGGTAAACCATCAACAATCTCATTTTTATTAATTCCACTAAACATATAACTCTTATTTGAAACCACAGGATATAATGGAGTATTTAAATAACTTTTAAACCATCTGTGTGTTTTTTCTTCTATTAATTTTGGATTATTATAATCTTTATTAAAAACCATAACATTGCTTTTATCAGAGTTATTAGTTTTTATAAGATCTTTTAATTTATCATAATTATAATCACTATAATCTAATAATGGCTTTTCTAAAAAACTTAACTTGATATATGATTGATTTGTTAAATTGATTAATTGATTATAGTTAGTTAACATTTTATATATTTTATTATTTAATTAAATAATAATATATATATATCAATTTTATAATAGTTTTTCTATTTCGTCTTTCATGTCATCTAAATCTGGTTTTGGTAAACTTTCATAATCAATATAAATCTCATTTTCAGGATTATAATGATTATAAAAATTTGCTTGTTCTGGTACTGCGTTCATTGGATAAGGCCAGTGACTTGTTGTTCTCAATTTTTCATAAAATTTTCTACGCATTTTATTTTGTTTTTCTGTATTATCTTCATGATCTCGTGGTAAATAACATAAATATTGTATTAAACGTTCTTCCCTACAATCTTCTGGACCACAACTATTTTGATGAAAAGTGCGTGAATCCCAAATTACCAAATCACCCGCCTTAACATCTAATTTTATTTTTGTAGCCTCTAATGCCGCATTAAAATAACTTTCATCTATTACATGCCAATTATGTGGTTCATCTATTTCCATTTTTTCAAAGTAATCTTCATGTAATAAATGGCTTCCACTATATAATACTAATGTTCGTTCGCTATTATTTGTCAAACTTAAAAATGATTGATAACAAGATAACCCCTTTTTTCTTGAACTTTGGTCCGTATGTATCCAGTATCTATCTTCATCACTATAGTCACTAGGATAATGACAACAACCATCAAATCCACTTACTAATTCTTCTGTATCCCATAATTGTTTAAATATATTTAAAATTTTTGGATTAGTACGTGCTAACCAAGCAAATCTTTGATGTCCTACTTGATGGTGTTTATAAATACCATTATAATCAATTAACCCATGTAATTCATTTAAATTTGGCACATCATTATGCCACTTGATAAATAAATCAATATATTCATTTATTTGTTCATTATTATAAACATTTGGAATTATTGTGTAACCATTTTTTTTTAAGGCTTCTTTATAAATACTAATATTGTAAGTTTCGTCAACCATAAGTTAATAATAAGTTACTAATAAGTATTAAATTATTTTTAAATTATTAATATAAAAACATTTATACAAAATATATTATAATATGAGACTGTTATTTGTGTTGTTATCGTTTGCGCAAGGATTTCTTTTAAATGTACCTGTAACTGTATTTAAAAGAAAATATGAAAATCAAATTGTAAAAGTATATGAACCAATTGACATGGAAAGAAAAGACATGAATGCCTTGATTTTTTATACAGGAGCAAATGCCCTAATTCCAGGTGATATTTACAGTAATTTTATTAAAGCATTAAACAATTATAATTTTTCTGTTAATGTTGTGCCTTCTGAAAATAGTGCTACTACTGAATTTTTATATGATATTAGAGACGAATATAAAGCATTAATTCCATTGACTCATTCTTCTGGTTATGTTAATGCAGTTGAAACTATTAATAAGCAAAAAAAAATTAATAAAGCAGTATTTTTAGACCCAGTTGATAACAGTAAATTATTTGATAATTCAGTATTTTCGGTTTTTTCAGATAAAGAAACATTATTAACTCATTTGGATGAAGTATTAATTTTAAATGCTGGCAAATCATATAAAGGTTCGCTTTTTCCAAAATTTGAAATCCCATTTATTCCTGCTTTTGGTATAAATATTAAAAAATTAGAGCAATCAAATCCTTCCTTAAGTGTTATAGTAGAAACTGCTGAAAATTACGGACATAGTGATGTATTAGATACTATTTGGAGTGATATAATGCATACAACTTTGAGTAAAGGAAATGAAATAAGAGAACAAGAAGTATTAGATGAATATTTGGATTGGTTGGCTCTACAAATTTATAATTTTGTAAATAAGGATGAAAATAAAAATGATGAATTAATAAGCGAACCAATAGTAGAAGTATTACAAAATGAAGTAGAAAAAGTAGATGATTCTGTAGATGATTCTGTAGAAGATTAATTATTTGAATAATAAATAATAATTATTATTCCTAACAAACATAAAAATATACCAAATAAACATTTTAAATTAAAACGTTCTTTAAATAAAAAATAACCTGCTAACAATGTTATTAATATATTTAAATTCACTATAATATGTGTATAACTAGTATTTGGACTATTTGATACTGCTTTTTGCATAACAATGTTATTAAATATAAGTAAAATAGCAAATGCTATCGTAAACATAAATAATTTTTTATCGCAACTATTGTAAAAATTGGTCTTCATTTTTTTATCTTGAAGTATATAACAAAATGCAAATATTCCCATAAAAATATATGTCAATAATAAAAATAATATATTATTATAATTACTTTTATCAATTAGTTTCAAAGTTATAACACTAAATCCACTAATAAACATAGAAGCAAATGCTAAAAAAATCCATAAATTATTCATATTATATAATACTAATAATTTATCTTTTAATTATTTGAATAATTAAGCATAATAATAATACCTATAAGAGATAATATCATACCAAATAAAGTTTTAATATTTATTTTTTGATTGAAAATTACAATACTCGCAATAATAGTAATTAATATATTTAAATTAATAATACTATGACTATATGCAATATTTGGACTAATAGCAAATGTATATATAACTGTTCCTGTTGTTATAATTTTTAATAATGCAAATATTATAAAAATACTGATTTCTTTAATATTCATTTTTTTTATTTTATTAAACTCATTATATGGTAAGGTGTTAAATAAATAAGTGCCATAAATCAACGCAAAAATACCTATTAAAATATAAACCATACACAACATAATGTCTTTATTGTAATTTAATTTACTTATTAAACCCATACAAATTACTTTTGATGCAGTTAAAATCATAATCAAAAATGATAGTAAAATCCATAAATTATTCATATTATAATATACGAATAATTTATATTTATTGGTTATTGGTTATTGATTATTGGTTATTGGTTATTGGTTATTGTTTTTTGTAATATTGTGCAATAATTGAAACTCCTATTATACATAATAAGATTCCAAAAAAGCATTCTTTATTTATATTTTCTTTAAAAATAAAATAACTAATAAGTAATGTTATTACTATATTTAAATTCATTAAAGTGCGAGTATATCCAATATTTGGACTATATTTCATTGCAGTTATCATAAGTTTAAATTCTAAAATTATAAATAATGCATAAGAAATTAAAATTATTAGAAATTTGTTATCACAATTTGTTAAAGTATCATAAGTTAATTTTTTTTCATATAATAAATATAAAAATGAAAAAATTCCCATAAATAAAAATGTAAATGCTAAAATAATATTGTTATGATACTTTGTTTTATCTGCCAATTTTAAAAAAATGGTACCAGCAGCAGTAGCAATCGCAGCCATTAATGCTAATAATATCCATGTATCGTGCATTTATATATACATTATAAAATATTTATTCATTACTATAATAAATCACCATACTCATACCAAATAAACTTATAATTATACCAGCAAATGTTTTTGAATTTATTTTTTGATTAAATAAAAAGTAACTTGCTAATATTGTTATAATAACATTTAAGTTAACAATTAAATGACAATAACTAATATTTGGCGCATAATGAATTGCTTTTGCCATAATTACTGAACCAAATACTCTAAAAAGACAAGAAGTTATTATTAAAACTATTAGTCCAAGTGTAAGATTGTCTATAATTTTTTGCAAATCTTTTTTATGATTTATTAAATATATTACTCCAGCACATCCAACCATAATATAAATCATAGCAATTAATGCTTCAATACTTAAACCACTACTTGTCAAATATTTGGTTACTATTAAACTGAATGATGTAATAAACAATTCACAAAATGATAAATATGCCCAATGGTATTCCATATTACTTAATATAGTATTATATAAAACTATATTAATTGTGCATATAATTAAAAATCATTTCTATTATTTCATTTGGTAATTTATTAAAATAGTTTTCAAATAGTTGATTATAAATGTTTTCCATATACAAATAATTATAAGGCTTACTATATTTATTTATAAAAGTCATTTCTAAATATTCTATTAACATTATATTTAATCTTAATCCAGCGTGCCAAATAGAAGGACAAGTGCAACTAACACAACAATAACAAGAATTAGAATCTAAATTTAAAAATTTCGGTTTATTATATTGAATTTTATAAAAGAAACTCAAAACTTCAGTATTATGTATTTTATTTTTACTGTTTAATTCTGAAATATATTTACTATAGTTTTTATCACTATTGCCACATAAATGATAACTTAAAACTTTATATGGTTTAAATGGATATTCATTGGGTATTATTAATCTTAATAATATTTGTTTAGTTGTTTTATCTATTATTTCCAAATATTGTTTAATAGTATCATCGTCACAAAATACTAAACTTATATCTAGGTTTTCAAAGTATTTTTTATAGTTATTAAAATAAGTAGTAATGTATTTTTCATCGTGAAAATTTTTTATTTCTCTATTTATTCGTCTTATACATATTGGTAGCGACATTGATATAATATAATGTTTCAATATAATCTTTTAATATAAAAAAAATTAATTCAATTTTTTATATTCTAATAAATAGTGTTATCTCATTTTAATCTTTAATAGTAATTTTAATATTACTATTTTTTACATAACAAATACAAGTATTTGAAACCGATGCAAAACAAACACTATTTTCTTTAATAATATTCATAAAAGTTTGAATACCTTTACGCGATGGACAATTTTTATCAAAATGATAAAATATATTTGCAAAAACAATATTCCAAAAACATAATGGATGATTTCTATAGCTACTAATATCAAAACTTACACCAAATTTGGTTGGTTCATTATTCCAAGTAATTGTTTCCATAAAAGGAGCAATAATTTGCATATTGATTAAACGATTCCATTCGTGTGATTGCCTGCTTAATCCTAATAGATTATCCTTTACATTTTTTGTAAATGTGTCTTCAATTAAGGGGTAAATTTGGTTACGATATTTACCACGAATAGACCAACCAGGTGTAGTATCTTTAAAATAAGGAATTTGATATTTTTCAGCAAATTCATAAACTGGTTTTTTATAAACATCTATCATTGGTCTTCCAATATTAACACCATCAATGCAAGCTTTTTCTTTAATCACTGCTAAATCTAGAATATTTCTACCACGACATACATTTGCAAAAATATTTTCAACAATATCATCTTTATGATGAGCTAGAAGCATATTATTGCAATTTTCTTTTTTTAATACTTCTTTATAAAAACCAAATCTAATATTTTTGGTAATAATTTCGTATTCGCTTCTTTTAGTATCACTACGTTTAATGGAATCAATATTTTTAATATATAATTTAATATCATTTTTTGAACACCAATACTTTAAAAATTCTTCTTCATCTTTTGTTTCAAACCTATTATTATAATTAATATGTGCACCCACTACTTCATATCCAAGATTTTGAATAATACCAATTAAAACCATCGAATCAATGCCTCCAGATAATGAAATAACAAATTTATTAGTTTTTTCACTAATGCAAAATTGCCTAATATGATCAATTAATTCTTCATCGCTAAATAGCTGATTGGTAATCTTTTCTTCGTGTTTAGGTACAAATTCTAAAATCTTTGAATATTTATTAATATCTAAATCATTATATACGAAACTTTTTAGATAAGCTAGCATAATAATTATTTTATTTAATAATTTATAAAATAAAAATTTTATAATCAATTTTTTATAATCAATTTTTTATAATAAATTTTTTATTTTTTATTTTATATTAAATATATTTATTGATTAATATAAAATATAATGTTTGAAAAATATTATCAAGTATTAGAATTACAAAATAATGCATCAGATGAAGAAGTAAAAAAAGCATATAAAAAAATGGCTGTTAAACATCACCCAGACAAACACGCGTCTGGTTCAGAACAAGAAAAAAAAGAAGCAGAAGAAAAATTTAAAACAATAGCTGAAGCATATGACATTTTAACAAATAAAGATAAACATATGCCTTCTTTTGCTCAAGGTAATTTTAGACGTGGTTCTATAGATCCACATGAAATATTTAATCAGCTGTTTAAAGACATGAATATTGCGCATCAAATGAGTGGCATGCGTCACGGAATGAATGTTTCAATTAATATGCCTGTAAATATGAATAGAGTAATGCGTTCATCTTCAATATCTATTGTAAATGGTAGAAGAGTTGAAACAATTAATGAAACTATAAATGGTGTAACACGACAGCAAACAATTGTAAGTGATTTAAATAATGGACCACAACAAATGCAAGGAAATATTCAAAATATAATATTTAGACATATATAAAAAATATATATTTTGCAAATAGTTTTTATATTAAGATAAAATATTGTTATAATAATATGCTTAATTTTATATTAAAAGCATTGTTATTATTTAATAGTTTTAGTGTATGTCAGCCTTATGTAATGAGTGGTGTTACTATTCAAAAACCGATGTTAAAAAATAATAACAATGAACCAAAACAAATAAATATGCTTGAACTAGATTCTGATTCTTTGTTATGTAAATGTACGAATTTACTTAATAATGATCAAAGTGAATTGTTAGTTAAAAAAATGTCAAGTATTTTTCCACAAATGGATTCCATATCGCATTTTGTATTACATGCAAATAGTCAATTAATAACTAGTGTTTTAGAAAATGATTATTTGAAAGTTGAAACTAAAAAATTTTTAGTATTAATGATTATTCAATTTACTCAATCAGGCGATTCTACTGGTTCTCATATTTTACAATTTTATCATGACATTGTTCAATGTCTTTTATAAATTATTTTTATATTTAATAATAAATACTATTTAATATGATAATAATATGGGAAATAATAACGTAATTGCAGTTGCAAAATATAAATATAAATATTATGTTTTACCAAATTTATGTATGGATACTCAATTTAATATATTATATATTAAAGAATTATTAATCAATAATAACCATATTAATAAATATACTAGAGACAGAGGGAAAGCATTAGTTATTGCTCATGATATTCAAAAAAAAATTGATAATGAATATGGTGTTATAGAAATTAGTATATAAACAATTATATAATGGTTTTGCAGAATATTTTGAATACCTATATTCCTTTGCGTGCTCAAATTGAGAATAAAGACAATGGAAAAGCAAAGATTGGTTGTGTAGCGTTCTCACCAAAGTTAAATCATCAGTGCGTTTTATGCGTTTGGCCACAACCAATATAATCTAAATAATAAAGCAAGCGCCACAAATAATGATTGTATTCATGCTGAAGTAGATTGTGTAAATCGTCTTAAAAAATCAGAAAAAATTTGTCCTATTAATTTGATAGTTTTTAGAACAAATAATAGTGGAAATAAATTAATGAATGCAAAACCGTGTGAATGTTGTCTTAAAACGATTAATTTTACATTAAAAAAGAAAAATTATAGATTGAAAAAATTGTCTTATAGTGATGAAAATGGCAATATATGTGTGATACAATAAATGCTTTATTGTATTGTTTAATAGTTAATATAAATAAAGTTAAAACTAATTTTTTATTTTTATTTATATTATGTATTTAGTTCCTTTAATTCGTGCGAATCGTGCAATAGCTGCTAGTTTAATATTTCCAGAAAATCCATTACCTGCAATTGCTGTATCAGAAGTAATAAGTGTAGTTGGACCTATATTAAAACCTGATTTATTTCCACGTATTTTGGGAACAATAATGGCTATGATGTATCAACCTTATTATGCTAATTATTATATAAAAAAATATCATGAATTAAATAATATACATAACAAAGCAGAAATATGTTGTTTATTGTTATTTGTATCAGTTCTTGGTTTAGATTATTTTAAATAAATAATATATTTATTTAAAAGTATTTTTTTTTAATTATATATGTATTTAGTTCCTTTAGTTCGTTCGTCCAGAGCATTAACAAGCATATTATTATATCCTGAAAATCCATTATTAGCTATTACTTTGTCAGAAACATTAAGTGTTGCAATACCTTATATTAATTTTGAATTAAAACATCCTATGTTAGTTTTTAGATTAATATCGTCGTATGATAATTTTATGTATATGATGTATTTAGAAGATAAAGAAAAATATTATAAAATAGAATTAATTTGTTTATTAGTATTAATGTTAAGTATTGTAAAAGTTAATTATATATAAACTACATTTGGTTTTTTCTCATATTCACTATATAACATTCCTTTAGACGTGGGTTTATCTAAATTTAATAGAGTTTTAAGTGCTTCCATGCGTTTTTCTATTGGATGTTGTGATGGATTTTTCTTTTGTAACATTCTTGAAATTTGTTTCCATCTCCATTCAAATTTTAATGCTTCATTCCAAGTGGGAAAATTTTCAACATAACAATGATATGACCATACTTCTCCTTGTGAAACTTTTATGGATGTAGCAGTTGCACCGCCTTTAATTTCTTTATTATGTTGTCTAATTCTTTTATCTAAATCAACTGTTGCACCTATATAAGTGGATTCATTTGTAGATTTAATAAAATAAACAAAATAAGACATTAATAATATTATATAAAAATATATTATTAATATATTTTATCTTTTGTTATTTCTAACTCATTTTCTATTTCATATCTACGATTTTTTAACCATTCTTCACAAATCTCTTTGTCTTTGCTTCGTTTTTGATAACTTTTTCCATAATTTTTTAATCCAGCTTGATAATATATAGTTTCTATATTAGGATGTCTATAAATACAAATATAACCGATGTTACAACTTTTATTTTTAGATTGACAATTTTCAATATTACTAACCCACATTAAATTATTAACATTATTATTAGATGGGTTATTATCAATATGATGAATTTGTGGTAGGTTTTCAGGATTAGGTATAAATACTTGTCCAACCAATCTATGAACTTGTTTTCTAGAAAGTTTTTTTCCTGAATTAGGTATTCTAAATGATACATAACAATAATTACCTTTATCTTTTTGTTGTTTTAATATATTTTTTGTTTCAAAATTCTTAACATTACCCAAATTAGATACATAATGATTTAATGTTCCATCAATTTTTCGCCATTCTTCTTCTTCTTCCATTTTATGATTTTAATAAATTAATTTTAAATATAGTTATTACAATCAATTTTAAATATATTTAATTTTAAATTAACTTAAATATATATTAAGTATTATATTAATGATTATATAATCATTAAGACACCGTGGCAGAGTGGTTTATTGCGGTGGATTGCTAATCCATTTCCCTTTTGGGAGCGCGAGTTCGAATCTCGTCGGTGTCGTTTTTTTTGCCGGTATGGCGGAGTGGTCTATCGCGCTAGACTTGAAATCTAGTTCCCAATGGGAGCACAGGTTCGAATCCTGTTGCCGGCGTTTTTGGGCTGATAGCTCAGTTGGGAGAGCGTGAGACTGAAGATCTCAAGGTCCTGCGTTCGATCCGCGGTCAGCCCATTTTTTTTATTTGGGGTCATAGTTCAACGGAAGAACATTTCCTTTGCAAGGAAAAGACCTGGGATCGACCCCCAGTGACTCCAAATATGCCTGATTAGCTCAGTGGTAGAGCGTCGCACTTGTAATGCGAAGGTCGGTGGTTCGAAACCGCCATCAGGCTTAAAATTTTAAAGTATAATTATTTATTTTTTTAAATAATTATATAAAAATTTTATTATTAATATATATAAAATGGAACTTGAAAAGAATTTATATACTATTCAGAATTACTATATTGTTGATGAAAAGATGTTTGACTCTATTATCAATAATATAAATTATAATTATTTGTTAATATTATTTACTATGACTTGTGTTTGTGGATTAGTATGTTCAATAAAAAAACCAAATAATGATTATTTATTGATACAAAATGCAGAACCATTGAAAGGCGAAATTATAAATAAAGTATAAATAAATTTAAATACTTAATAATAAAATATATAATAAATATGAATTTTATTATTAAAATTTTGTTTATTGTTATAAATTTTATAAACATTAATGCTTTAAAAACCAATCAATTAAGTAAAATATCACGTCGTTCTATTGTTTGTGGTTCTTTATTAATGCCCACAATAACTAATGCAAATATATTAACCGAAGAACATACTATATTTCAATTATCACCTACTTTTAATAATTTGGAAAATAACAAAGATGATCCATTTTCTTATTGGTCTATTTATGGATTAGTCCCCCCACCAGTTGAAAAGATAATAAGTTATGATGATTTATTAGAAAATATCAAAAATAGAACAATTTTTTCGTTACAAATAGCTGTTCAGCATGACTGTGTTATTGCCACAACTAAACAAGGACATAGATGGGTGTGTTTAATAAAGGATAAAAATTTTCCACAATTATTAATGGATGCAATGGATAAAAA
>Ga0209709_10001337_pt1 | contig 22867 bp, 20 predicted proteins | sample ArcticOcean_MG_C_2_FD_187435 | JGI IMG/M metagenome (GOLD analysis project Ga0209709, IMG submission 187435) | Marine microbial communities from western Arctic Ocean - ArcticOcean_MG_CB4_136 (SPAdes) (version 2) | ecosystem: Environmental > Aquatic > Marine > Oceanic | place: Arctic Ocean...
ATGAAATTTATACTTTATTAATTTTGTCATTTTTAACCTTTTTTTATATTTTGCACCAGTTGTTGACAAAAAATCAGACTTTTATTTTTTTTTTAATTCCTCTTTTAACTGCATTTTCACATATCTCATTAAACAGTTTTAATTTAAAATCAAAAAAATTAGTTTATGCAATTATGATATTTCTTTGCATGTTCTCTGTCATAAAATATCATCTAAGATTTAATGAAAGCAGAAAGTTTCATGAGCTAGCAAATGTTAATTTTAAATTATCAGTAGGTGCCGAAATTATTGATAAAAAACTTGCTGGCCTAAATTGGATAACACCTGAATTTAACAACGATCCTAAGGAAGAAGTTAATACAATAAATGAAATAAAAAATCATCTAGAACGCGATAGAAGGAAAAAAATGCTCATAACAAATTACACATTTTTTTCTACCATCTTGGACGAAAATTTATTTTCTCCGAGCTGGGCTTTTACATCTAATGGAACTACTTACCCCCTTCCTGGAAACAAGTATTTTAAAAATTATAAGCAATTAATGATAAAAATAATAAAAAAGAATAAAATTCTAGTTATTTACATTGCTGGGACTTTAGAGGATAAGCATATTTATAATTATATTAACCAAAATTGCTTTAAAGAAAAATTTATATTAAAGAGTTTAAGAAGTTATGAAATAAAAGATTGTAAGGATTTTAGTAGTTAAACCTAATAAAATTTTATATTTAAGTATTTTTAATTATAAGGAATTAGTTTAATGGAAAACAAAAGAAGTAACGAGATAAAGAGATTAGAAGGTCCGCCAAAAATAGTAAAATTATTTTCTAATACAGAAATACAAGATATCTTGAACTTGTATCATTCTTTACCTGTTACAACTCATAATAAAAAACAAAATATAATAAAAAAAAGATGGTTACAAAATTATAATAAATCTTTAGATAATTTATATATTAATAAAATGGCTGAAGTATTAGATGAATTTCAAATGGATAACCTGAGCTCTGATAAAGGTGAAGATTTTTATGGCTTGTTTCATGAAAGCTTTTCACCTCTTAAATTGCATGTAGATTCTGGATTTCAAGACAAATCTACAATTTATAAACAAGTAGTTACTCCACTATCTCCAATAGGAGAAACAATTATTTTTAAAAATAGATGGTACGGAAAGTCTACATCTTTTACTATAGATACCAATGAACTGAATTTTGTGCCTAAGCCTGGGCAAAATTATAGATCTAGAGATCATCTTGGCACAATACAGTTTGATAAAAAAATGCATGAAAAATATTTGAAACATATAGATATTAATAATCTTAAAGGCTTAGAAGTTGAGCTAGTATATAAATGGAAAGTTGGAGAAACACTTATTATGGATAGAAGTCATATTCATTGTTCATCTTCCAATATTGTTAATAAAAAACTGGGGCTAACAACTTTTACTAAAAAAAAATAGAAAACTTAAAAAGTAGAATTTTTACAATAAATTATGAATATTCATGAATACCAAGCTAAAGATCTTTTAAAAGAGTTTGGTGCTCCTATTCCAAAAGGTGTTGCAATTTATGATGTTAATGAAATTTTAAAAAAAATTAAAGTCTTAGATACTAATAATTTAATAATAAAAGCACAAATTCATGCTGGTGGAAGAGGTAAAGCTGGAGGAATAAAGATAGTAAGTAATCAAGAGGATTTGCTTAAAGAAGCAGCACACATGTTTGGTAAAGTTTTAGTTACTAAACAAACAGGAACAAAAGGAAAAAAAATTAAAAAAATCTACATTGAAGAAGTCTCTAAAATTAAAAAAGAATTTTATTTATCATGTTTAGTTGATAGATCAAGTGCAAAAATTGCATTTATAAGTAGTACTGAAGGAGGAATGGATATTGAAAAAATTGCAAAAGAAAATCCTGAAAAAATTATTACAACAAAATTAGACTTAAAAGAAAAAATTTTGGATAGCGATATTTATAATATTATTAAAATTTTTAAATTAAATGTTAATCAAGAAAAACAAGCCTCAGCATTAGTTTGTTCAATCTACAATCTTTTGATTAAAAAAGATGCAAATCTAGTTGAAATAAATCCTTTAATAATAAATCAATCAGAAAATCTTTGTTGTTTAGATGCAAAGATTAGTTTTGATGATAATGCAATGTCTCGACAACCAGAAATATTAAAACTTAGAGATCTAAATGAAGAAGATAAAACCGAGGTAGAAGCACGTAAACATGATTTATCTTATATTAAACTTAATGGTTCAATTGGATGCATGGTTAATGGAGCTGGATTAGCAATGGCTACTATGGATATAATTAAGCTTTACGGTGAAGAACCAGCAAACTTCTTAGATGTTGGTGGTGGCGCATCAAAAGAAAAAGTTGTAGAAGCTTTTAAAATAATTTTATCTGATAAAAATGTTAAAGGAATTTTAATTAATATTTTTGGAGGAATTATGAGATGTGATATATTAGCAAAAGGTGTAGTAGAAGCAGCAAAGCAGACAAAATTAGAAGTTCCATTGGTTGTAAGGTTGGCAGGAACCAATTCTGAAGAAGGAAGAAAAATACTAGATGATTCAAATTTAAAAATCTTATCTGCAAAAGATTTAAATGAAGCAGCTAAAAAAATAGTTGAAGCAGTGAAATAATATGTCAGTATTAATTGATAAAAGTACAAGAGTAATCTGCCAAGGTTTTACAGGACACCATGGAACATTTCATTCAGAACAAGCTATAAAATATGGAACTAAATTAGTTGGTGGAGTAACTCCTAATAAAGGTGGACAAAATCATTTAGGTCTTCCAGTTTTTAATACTGTTGAGGAAGCAAAAAAAAAGACTGAGGCAAATGTTACTGTAATTTACGTACCAGCAAAATTTGCAGCATCTTCTATTATTGAGGCTATTGAATCAGAAATGGAATTAATTGTATGCATAACTGAAGGTATCCCAGTTTTAGACATGGTAAAAATAAAAAAAATTTTGGAAAATAGTAAAAGTAGATTAATTGGTCCAAACTGTCCTGGAATAATTACGCCTGAAGAATGTAAAATTGGCATCATGCCAGGTAATATCCACAAAAAAGGATCTGTAGGAATAGTATCTAGATCAGGGACACTAACATATGAAGCAGTTTCGCAAACTACCCAAATAGGTTTAGGACAGTCTACATGTATAGGAATAGGAGGAGATCCAATAAGTGGAACTAGTTTTATAGATTGTTTAGAGCTTTTTTTAGAAGACCCCAAAACCGAATCCATCCTAATGATAGGAGAGATTGGAGGTACATCAGAAGAAGAAGCGGCAGAATTTATTAAATCTTCAAAAATTAAAAAACCTATTGTTGGATTTATAGCTGGAATAACTGCTCCTCCTGGTAGAAGAATGGGCCATGCTGGGGCTATTATTTCAGGTGGAAAAGGAAATGCAAAAGATAAAATAGAAAAAATGAAATCATGCGGTATTTGCATAGCTGAGTCGCCAGCATTAATTGGCCAAACATTGCATGATAAACTTGAAAGATAATTTTTTAATTTTATAATAAACTAGAATTTATTTTAAAATTAATGGACTCAAATAAAAACAATAAAATTTTTGAAAAAACATCATTCTTGCAAGGCACTAACAGTCCTTTCATTGAAGAGCTTTATCTGCAGTACATAGAAAACCCTAAAAATGTTCCACAAAGTTGGGCCGAATTTTTTGATGGTCTCAACGAAAAACAAGAAATCATAAAAAAGGAAATTTTGGGACCCAGTTGGGCTCCTAAAAAAAAATATATAAAAACTGAATATGAAGAAGAAAAAAAAGATCCTATTGCAGGAAAATATAGATCAGATGAAAATTATGAAAAAGAAAAAGAACAGTCGGTAAAAGCTATTGCCTTAATCAGAGCTTATAGAATTAGAGGACATCTTATTGCAAAGCTGGATCCGCTTGAAATGATGGAAAGAAAATACCTTCATGAACTACACCCAGACGATCATGGTTTTAAAAAAGAAAATTATAATGAAAAAATTTATCTTAATGGATATTTAGATCGCTCGTATGCAACAATTCATGAAATATTAGCATTTCTTAAAAAAACTTACTGCTCAACTTTAGGTGTTGAATATATGCATATTTCTGACCCAATTGAAAAAACGTGGTTTAGAGAGAGAATGGAAAAAAAAGAAAATCAAATAAAATTTACAGAGAATGGTAAAAAATTTATTTTGAAAAAAATAATCCAGGCTGAAGCATTTGAAAAGTTTTTAGCTATCAAATTTGTCGGTACAAAAAGATTTGGGTTGGATGGTGCAGAATCGTTGATACCTGCACTAGAACAAATTATAAAGCGTGGTGGTCAGTTGGGAGTTAAAGAAGTTAAAATTGGAATGCCACACCGAGGAAGATTAAATGTTTTAGCTAATTTATTACAAAAATCCTATAAAAGAATTTTTAATGAATTTGCAGGTGAATTTAGTTCTGGCCCAACAGATTCTGCTGGTGATGTAAAATATCATCTTGGAGCCTCTTCTAATAGAGAATTTGATGGAAACCTAGTACATGTTAGCTTAACCGATAACCCCTCACATCTTGAAGCAGTAAATCCAGTAGTGCTAGGGCAATCGAGAGCAAAACAATTTTTTCATAAAGATAAAAAGCGTGAAAAAGTTATACCAGTTTTACTTCATGGGGACGCAGCTTTTGCAGGTCAAGGTGTTGTAGCAGAATGTTTCGCAATGAGTGGACTTCCAGGGCATAATATTGGAGGCACTATTCATATTATAATTAATAATCAAATAGGTTTTACGACAAACCCAAGGTTTGCAAGATCTTCTCCATACCCTTCAGATCTAGCAAAAATGGTTGAAGCTCCTATTTTACATTGTAACGGAGATGATCCAGAAGCAGTAGTCCACTGTGCAAGAATTGCTATTGAATTTAGACAAAAATTTAATAAAGACGTTGTTATAGATATAATTTGTTATCGAAGATTTGGTCACAACGAGGGAGACGAACCTTCTTTTACTCAACCATTAATGTATAAAAAAATTAAAAAACATCCTTCAACACTTAATGTTTATGGAAATAAACTTATAAAAGATGGAGTTATTACCAAAGAAAAATTTGATAAAATGAAAAAAGAATTTCAAGATCTTCTCGTCGAACAGTTTAAAAATGCAAAAAGTTATAAACCAAAATTAGAATGGTTTGAGGGAGTTTGGAGCAGATTTAAACCTGAAAAAGGTAAAGATAAGAGAGGAATTACGGGTGTATCTTTAGAAAAAATTAAAAGAATTGGTGAAAAAATTGTAAAAATTCCTGATGGTTTTTCTGCACATCCGACAATAAATAAAATTTTTGAAAATAAAAAAAAAATGTTTTTAAGTGGGAAAGGATTTGACTGGTCAACAGCAGAACAACTAGCTTTTGCTACGTTATTAGAGGAGGGATTTCCAGTAAGACTTTCTGGACAAGATTCTGGAAGAGGAACTTTTTCTCAAAGACATTCTGTACTTAGGGACCAAGCAAATAACAAATATTATACTCCTCTAAATAATATATCAAAAAAACAAAAACGTTTTGAGGTTATTGACAGCTTACTTTCTGAGTTAGCTGTGCTCGGCTTTGAACATGGATACGCTTTATCAGAACCAACAACATTAGTAGTTTGGGAAGCCCAATTTGGAGATTTTGTGAATGGCGCACAAGTTATAGTAGATCAATTTATTGCTTCTGGTGAAAGAAAATGGTCAAGAGCAAGTGGCTTAGTTATGTTGTTACCACATGGTTATGAAGGACAGGGGCCCGAACATTCTTCTGCACGACTAGAAAGATTTTTACAGCTGTGTGCACAAGAAAATATACAAGTTATGAATTGTACAACTCCTGCAAATTACTTTCATGCTCTACGAAGACAAATGCATAGAGAATTTCGTAAACCTCTTATAATAATGACACCAAAATCCTTATTAAGAAATAAAAAATGTGTTTCAAATATAGAAGATTTTACTAGAAAAAATTCATTTCATAGAGTGCTTGGTGATCATGCAGAAAGTAATGCTCATGACTTTATCAAACTTGAAAAAGACGCTAAAATAAAAAAAGTAATTATTTGTTCAGGAAAAATTTATTTTGATCTTTTGGAAGCGCGAGAGAAAATTAAAAATAAAAAAGTTTTTTTAATAAGAATAGAGCAATTATATCCATTTCCAGTAAAAACGTTAGCAAAAAAATTAAAAAGATTCAAAAAAAATTCAAAATTCTACTGGTGTCAGGAAGAGCCACAGAATATGGGCGCTTGGAATTCGGCGCGTAACTATATTGAGTGGTCATTAAATTACATAAAAGCTGAAAATAATAAGGTAGAATATATTGGAAGAAAGCCTGCGGCATCTCCAGCTACTGGGTATATAAAGAAACACCTTGCGCAACAAAAAGAAATAATAGAAAAGGTACTAAGCTAGATTATGACAGAACAAATTTTAGTTCCACCTTTAGGAGAATCTATAACAGAGGCCACTGTATCCAAGTGGTTAAAAAATGTTGGAGAAGAAGTTAATACAGATGAACCTATTGTTGAACTAGAAACAGATAAAGTGAATGTTGAAGTACCGTCTCCATCAAGTGGAACACTTACTTCAATTGAAGTAAATGAAGGGGACACAGTTGAGGTTGGATCTATACTTGGTGTTGTTAACAAAGGAAAATCAAATTTACCAAAATCTTCTAAAACAAGTTTAAAAGATCAAAATAAAGATTCGAATATTTCACCTAAAAAAAATATTTTAAAAAAAAATAAATTAGAAGAAGAAAATATACCCTTTGAGCTCATTGATGAACCCTTTGAGATTATCAATGACAATAAAGATGAAATAAAAGAAGATGATCAAGATAAAAAAATAGAAGAGAAACCCTTAAAGCTTGCTGATGATTATAAAAATAAAGATGATAATGAACCCTTAGTTTTAGATACTTTGGCAGAAGAAAATATAAATGAAATTGAAGAAAAGAAATATGTACCACCAAAGCGTAAACAAAATTTATCACCAGCTGTTCGAAAAATTGTTGAAGAAAATCAAATAGATATATCTGAGATTATCGGAAGTGGAAAAGATGGAAGATTAGCAAAAGGAGACCTTTTAAATCAAATGGGAAGCGCACCTCAACCCTCTAAACGTAAGGCAACACATGGCCCCGAGGAGCGTGTTCAAATGACTAGGTTGAGATCAACTATTGCGAAAAGATTAAAAGAATCACAAGATAATGCTGCTATGTTAACTACTTTTAACGAAGTAGATATGCATAACATTATGCAAATGAGAGAAGATTATCAAGATGACTTTGTTAAAAAATATTCTATCAAATTAGGATTTATGTCGTTTTTTGTCAAAGCAAGTATTGTTGCTTTAAAAAATTTTCCTGCTGTAAATGCTGAAGTGGAAGATAATCATATTATTTATAAAAATTATTATAATGTTTCTATTGCTATAGGAACAGAACGTGGTTTGGTTGTTCCTGTAATAAAAAAAGCTGACGAATTATCATTTGCAAATATAGAAAAAAATATCTCAGTATTATCTGAAAAAGCTCAAAGAGGAAAAATTACCATTAATGATCTTCAGGGTGGAACTTTTACAATAAGTAATGGAGGTATATATGGATCAATGCTCTCAACTCCAATTTTAAATCCTCCACAGACAGGTATTCTTGGTATGCATAATATTGTCGACAGACCAGTTGCTATAAATGGAGATATTATTATAAGACCAATAATGTATTTAGCTCTTTCTTATGATCACAGAATCATAGATGGAAAAGAAGCTGTGTCTTTTTTAAAAACAATAAAAGAATGCTTGGAAGAACCGCGTAGACTATTTTTAGATCTATAATAATGGAAAAAAACTTTGATGTAATTGTTATTGGAGGAGGCCCAGGAGGTTATGTATGTGCAATTAGATTAGCACAATTAGGTTTTAAAACAGCATGTGTCGAAGAAAGACAAACTCTAGGAGGTACGTGTTTGAATGTTGGTTGTATACCATCAAAAAGCCTACTTAACTTATCTGAAAATTATCATAAGGCAAAAAACGAATTTAATCATTTAGGGATTGAGACTGATAAAATCAAACTTAACCTTTCTCAAATGATGAATAATAAAAACAAATCAGTGTTAACTCTTACAAAAGGCGTGGAGTATTTAATTAAAAAAAATAAAATTGTTTATTTACAGGGGACCGGTTCAATAACATCAGAAAATACTGTTACGGTTGTGGACAGCTCCAAACAAAAAATTAATTACCAAACAAAAAATATAGTAATAAGCACTGGTTCTACCCACATCTCTTTAGCTGGAATAAAAATTGATGAACAAAACATTGTGTCTTCCACTGGAGCTTTATCGTTTGAAAAAGTTCCAAAAGATTTAATTATAATTGGTGGAGGCTATATTGGCTTAGAAATGGGATCTGTATGGAAAAGATTAGGCTCAAATGTAACAGTAATTGAATATTTAAGTCATATTATTCCTGGCATGGACAAAGATATTTCAAATGAGTTTCTGAAAATTCTAAAAAAACAAGGTATTAATTTTAAATTAAATACAAAAGTAACTGCTGTTAATAACTTAAAAGGTAAAGCGGTTGTTAATTTTGTAAACAACGAAACTAAAAAGGGAGAAAGAGTTGAAGTAGATAAAGTTCTAGTAGCAGTTGGAAGAAAACCTAATATAAAAAATTTAAATTTAGAAGAAATGAATATTAAAATAGATGATAATGGGAGAGTTAAAGTAGATAAAAATTTTAGAACATCAATTAAAAACATCTATGCTATTGGGGATGTTATAAAAGGCCCTATGCTGGCACATAAAGCAGAAGATGAAGGAATGGCAGCGGCTGAAATAATTGCTGGCCAGTCAGGCCATATAAACTACGATGCAATTCCTTCAGTAATTTATACTTCACCTGAGGTTGCCGCTGTTGGTAAGACGGAAGAACAGCTTAAAAAAGAAAATATTAGTTACAAAGTTGGTAAATTCCCATTTTTAGCAAATTCACGAGCTAAAGTTAATAATGAGACAGATGGATTTGTAAAAATAATTGCTGATGCAAAAACAGACAAAGTATTAGGAGCTCATATGGTGGGTCCACATGTTGGTACTATGATTGCCGAAATGGTACTTGCAATGGAATTTGGAGCTAGCGCTGAAGATATTGCAAGAACATGTCATGCACACCCCACATATGCTGAAGCAATAAAAGAAGCAGCGTTAGCAGTTGATAAAAGACCAATTCATTATTGAAAGATTTAATATTTTTTTGCTAAAATTATGATCAAAAAGGCAATGATTCTTGCAGCAGGCTTTGGCAAAAGACTCCATCCGCTGACTCTAAAATATCCTAAGCCATTATTAAAAATTGGAAATGAAACTTTACTTTTCAAAACCATTAAGCTTCTTACAAAACTAGGAATAGAGGAAGTAGTAATTAATGTACATTACTTAGGTGATCAAATTATTAATTATATAAATAACAATAAATTTAAAATTAAAACTACTTTAATTAATGAAAAAAGTAAAATACTGGACACGGGTGGAGGAGTATTAAATGCTATTAGTCATTTTTCAAATTTACCTTTTATAATTATTAATCCCGATACAATTTGGAGTATGAATTATGTAAAAGAGATAAAAAAAATGGAAAATTTTTTCTTTAATAATAATAAAATTAAATGCTCTTTGCTTGTTGTAAGAAAAGAAAAAAGTTTTGATAGATCATTAAAAACAGACTTCATTTTAAAAAATAATCTCATTAAAAGAACTCAAGATAAAAATAATTTTGAATATATTTATACTGGTTTACAAATTATAAAACCGGAAACATTTTCGAACATTGATAAAAAAGTTTTCTCTATCAATGAAACTTGGGATAAATTAATAGAAAATGGAGAATTATATGGATTCGAGAGTAGTGCTGACTTTATGCATGTAAGTACCTTAAAAATTTATCAAAGTTTAGAAAATTTTTTAAGTATTAGATAATATTTTTTTAGCCCTTTTTGCATCCAGATATTTATATTTCTTTAAGACTAAATCTTTGTCAAAAACAACTAAAAGCGGGTTCCCAGTAGGTACTTCAAAATCCATAATTTTATTATTTGAGATATTAAAAATTTTTTTGCATAAAGCTCTTAATGAGTTTCCGTGAGCAGAAATTAAAATATTTTTATTTGATAATAGTAGTGGTTTTATTTTTTTTTCGTAGTATGGAACCACACGTTTAAAAGTACTTTCCAAAGATTCACTATTTGGAATTTTGTCGATAGGTATATCTGCATAAATACTATTTTTTGAAGGATGGTAAATGTTAGATGACTGCATTGGGGGAGGAGGCACATTAAAAGATCTTCGCCATATATTAACTGTTTTGTTTCCGTGTTTTTTAATCATTTCATCTTTGTTGAGTCCAGTTAAACTTCCATAATGTCTTTCATTTAATTCCCAAGCTTTATTAATTGCAACATTTGGATCATTTAAAACATTTAATATTATACTCAAAGTTTTAATTGCCCTTTTTTGTACTGACGTGAAGGATGTATTAAAATCAATTTTTAATTCTTTAATTAACTTTCCAGCTAATTCAGCTTCTTGTTTTCCTAAATCAGTCAAATCAATATCTGCCCAGCCAGTAAATCTTCTTTCTTTATTCCACAAGCTTTGACCGTGACGAACTAAAATTAAATTGCTCATTTGTTACAAAATATAATATAAATCATTATAACTATTATCTTTAATAATGTGATTAAATTTTTAAATTTTATTTTTTATTTATCCATACTATTTCTTATTATATTAAGCTTATTTCCAGGATCTTTATTAGGTTTATTATTATATGGAGATTTTAGTCAACAACCTGGCTCATTTAAAAATGCTTATATAACTATTAATAATCATTTTATTTATTATTTTTATGTATCTTTTCTAGGATTCTCTATCAATCAAAGTCAAACAAGATTTAATAAAATATTTTATAAATTATTTTTTTTATCAATAGTCCTTGAGTTTGCCCACTTTATATTACCTAACAGAGCATTCGAACTGACTGATTTAATTGCAAATATTTTAGGTGTACTACTTGCTTATTCTTTAGTAAAGATTTATCTACACTTTAAGAAACAATGAATAAATTTGATGAAAGAAAAAAAAGTTTTGAAAATAAATTTGCAAGAGATCAGGAATTGCAATTTAAAATAGCTGCTCGAAGTAATAAATATTTGTCAGAATGGGTAAGCTCTAAATTAGAAAAAGATGAAGACCAATCAAAAAAATACCTACAAGAGTTAATCAAGGCTGATATGGAAGAGGCGGGTAGTGAAGACGTATTCAGAAAAGTAAAGAAAGATTTTCAAACAGCTTCTATCAGTATTACTGATTCAGAAATTAGAAACCAAATGGAAAGCGCTCTTGCCCGTGCAAAAGAAAATTTTAAATAAAAATTTTTTTTATTTTTTTATTTTTTTATTTTTAGTTTCTTGTAGCTCTGTTCCAAAGAATACATCAAATGCTTGTAAAATATTTGGTGAAAATTACTTATGGTATAAACATGCAAAAAAAAGTTCTAGAGTTTATGGTGCGCCAGTTCATATAATTTTAGCATTTGTGAGCAAAGAATCTGGTTTTAATCGATGGGCGAAACCAAAAAGGAAAAAAATATTTAAAATAATTCCATACAAAAGGCCATCAAGTTCGTTTGGATATTCTCAGGCAGTAAAAAAAACATGGCAGCTGTATAAAACTGAAACTGATAATCCTTTAGCTTTACGTACCCGTTTCAGAGATAGCGTTATGTTCATAGGCTGGTATATGAAAAAAACTAATAAGATTAATAAAATTCCTCTTGATGACTCATATCGTCAATATTTAAATTACTATCTTGGATGGGGAAATTATGCAAAAAAAACTTACAAGACTGATAAAAATGCAATTCTGTATGCGAAGACTGTTCAAAAAAAATCTAAAATTTACAAAAATCAATTAACTGAATGTCGTGCAACCTTGGATAAAAGAAAGTATATTATTTTTTAAGTTCTTTGTTTAATTGAATATCTATAGCATCAATACGTTTGGTGTTTTTTGTAAGAAATACATACATTGCTGGAGTTATATAAAGTGTAAAAAATGTTGATATTAACATTCCTCCAAAAATAGTAGCTCCAACTGCTAATCTACTGCCTTCACCTGCTCCAGGACCTATATTGCCAATAAGCAAAGGAACCATTGCAATCATAGTTGATAAAGAAGTCATTATAATTGCTCGGAATCTTCTCTTACAAGCTTCCAAAGCTGCACTTTGAATATTTTCTCCCGCTCTTCTCAGTTGATTTGCCCAATCTACAATTAAAATTGAATTTTTTGTTGAAATTCCAATTAAAATTATCAATGCAATTTGTGAAAACATATTTATGCTTGAATTAAATAATAAAATAAAAACTATTCCTCCAAATACACTTAAAGGTACAGTCAACATGATTATAGCTGGGTGAATGAAACTATTAAAGTTTGCAGCCATAACTAAAAAGGCTGTTAGTAATGCTAAAGCAAATATAATAAATAATTCGTTACTAGTTTCTTTCAATTCTTCAGACTTTCCTTTCCATTCTATTCTTGCCTCAGGTATTGTTTTGCTCACTGTTTTTTCGAGATAATTAAGAGCATTAGATAGTGAATAATCACCAATTAATCTGGCGCTAATAGTAACCGCACGTTGTCTATTATATCTTGCCAAAATTTTTGCAGAACCCACTTCTTCAAATTCTACAAGATTAGCTAGAGATACTAATTTTCCTGATGTATCTGAACGAACAAAAATCTTACCCAAACTTTCACTTTTTTTTCTATTTTTAATATCTGATTGCAAAATTATTGGGTATTCTTTACCTAATTGGTTAAACTTCGTGACAGTTTTTCCTGAAAATAAAGTTTCTATAGTTTGACCAATTGATTGAATGGATACTCCAAGATCTTGGGCTTTATTTCTATTTATTATTAATTTAATTTCAGGCTTATTTTTTGAGTAATCGGACTCAATAGCTGCTAAATTTTTATTTTTTCTTAACTCATTCATTATTAGTTTTTGCCAATTTTCAAGTTGTTCATAACTTTTTCCGAGCAAAACCATTTGAACTGGTTTGTTATAACTACTAACTCTTATACTTTGAGGAGAAATAGGAAATGCTAAGGCTTGTGGCACAGTTACAATTTTTCCAATAGCTTTTCTCATAATTGTTAATGTGCTTTCACTTCTATCACTCCAATCATCAAGCAAGGCAATAATAATAAAACTGTTATAAGATTTACTTGCTCTTCCAAAGCCGGGGACTCTCATTATCATTCTTTTATAAGACTCTTCTTCACTTTTTACTAAAGGTGTAAGTCTTTTCTCTATTTCTTCTGCTTTATCAGATGTATATTGAAACGAACTACCTTCGTCAGTTTTCCCTATAACTAAGTAAACACCCCTATCCTCTTTTGGAAGCAGTTCTTTAGGTGCAAAAATAAATAAAATTACAGATATAAAAATAAGTGAGATCATGAAACCAATTATAATTTTACTTTTAGTTATCCAGTAACTTAAGGTTTCAGCATAAAATTCAGAAAATAATTTATAATATTTATCAAATTTCAAAACAATTTTTGTTTTTTTTGTATTTTTATTTAAAAACTTACTACCTAACATTGGTGAAAGAGTTAAGGCTACAAAAGAAGATACAACGATTGCAAAAGTTAAAGAAATTGCAGTTTCTTTAAAAAGTGTACCTGATATTCCTTCAATAAAAATTAGGGGTAAAAAAACAGCAACCAAAACTAAAGTGGTAGAAATAATTGCAAAAGTTATACTTTTTGAGCCTTTAAAAGCAGCAACTAAAGGAGTTTCTCCATTTTCAACTCTATGATAAATAGCATCAGTCATAATAACACTGTCATCAGTTATTATTCCAATTGCTAATATAAAACTTAAAAGCACAAAAATATTGATAGACAAATCAAATATCCAAAGTCCTAAAAAAGAACTAATCAAACTAACAGGCAGTGCAACCGCGGGGACTATAACAGCTTTTAAGTTACCTAAAAAAAGATAAATAATTATAACAACCAAAACGAATGCAATTAATAGCGTTTTATAAACTTCAGATATGGCAGCATTAATGTAGGTTGCCCTATCAAAAGAAACGTCTAACCTTAATCCTTCAGGCAGAGTTTTTTGGACTTCTCTTATTCTTTCTTTGACTTTTTTTGATAATTCGACCGTAGAGGCTCCAGATTTTGCATATATCCCAATTCCCACAACCTTATCATTAGATTCTCCAACTTTACTTATTGATTTAAAAAGAGTTTTTTCTGATACGGGGCCATACTTTACTTCGGCAATATCTCCTAAATGTATAATGCTATTTTTATTTTTTTTAACTGGCAACTGTTTTATTGAAGACAAATCTTTGTATGCTTTATCAAGATTTATTGTTAAATCAATATTAGCTGCTTCTAGACTGCCTGCTGGCAAGCTAATATTTTCTTTTCTTAATGATTGTTCAACTTCTTGAACTGTAAGATCATTTGCTACTAACTTAATCGGATCAATATAAACTCTTACACTTAATTCCCTAAGTCCACCTACAAGAATTCTCCCAACCCCCTTTACATTAGAAAAGCTATCAACCAAGTATCTTCTAGTGTAATCCCCTATTTCTAAATCAGTCCAGGTAGAACTTGAAACACTAAGCCACATACTAGTTGTAAAACCAGCACTTTGTTTTAGTATCTCTGGAGGTCTTGAATCCTCAGGCAAATTATCAGAGACTCTCGATACTCTATCTCTTATATCGTTTGCGGCAGCGTCTAAATTTATGTTAGTTTCAAATTCAATTTTTATTGTACTTCTTCCATTTTCTGATGTTGAATCTATATTTTTTATACCTTCTGCTCCTCCAATGACATCTTCTATAATCTCAGTAATTTCACTAGATATAACCTCTGCACTTGCACCTTGATAATCAACTTGAATTTGCACCACAGGAGGCTGGAGACCTGAAGGCAACTCTCTAACAGGCAATTTAGAAAAAACAAATAAACCAAAAACAACAAGTATCATTGAAAAAACTGCTGCAACCACTGGTCTCTTAATACTAAGTTCGGTTATGTACATGATTATTTTTATTACTGTGATTTAATAATAGGTTTTATTTTCATACCCGGCCTAACTTTTGTCAAACCTTCAGCTATTATTTTGTCTCCTTCAACTAAACCATCTAAAATTTCAAGATTACCTTGATTTCTAACTCCAGTTTTTACTTCCACTTTCTTAAGCATATTATTTTCTATTATTTTATAAATAAATTTTTTACTTCCTTCATACATGACACTTGTATCAGGAACGCTTAATGCATTTTTATCATTATATAATATTTTAATTTCTAAAAGTGATCCTGGGATTATTTCAAAATTTTCATTTTGAATTTGTGCTCTTGCTAAGATACTTCTTGTTTGAGCATCTACACGTGATGCCACTGACTGTATAATACCATCGTACATTTTGTTTTTGTATGCTGAAAATTTGGCTTTTAGTTTAAGGTCTTTTTTTAGTATTGCAGCATAAACTTCAGGTATCTTTAAATCACATAATACTTTTCTGGAATCATCTAGGGTTAAAATGATTGTGTTTTCAGAACCTAAGCTACTACCACTAATACCTCTCTTGCCCAAGATTCCTGCAAAAGGTGCAGTAATACTTTTGTCAGCTAGTTTAGCAATAACATCACTCTTTTTAACTCTTACATTAAATTTTATTGGTTCCAACAATTCATTTTTTTTAATTTTGTACGATATTGTTTTACTACTTAAAGAGGTACAATAACTTTCTAGAGTTTGGTTAAAATTTTTACTTGAAACAATTTCAACGATTACACCTGGTGGAGGACGTTTAGAAAATTTTTTCTTAAAGTACAGTCCGACCGAATAACGCCCAACTACAACTAGAGCAATAACAATAAAAAAAATTACAATTCCAATGGTTATTTTTTTTGATCTTTTCATTTATTTTTTCCCGTACTCAGTCCAACTACCAATATACATTTTGGTCATATAATCATCATTTACTATAGAATATGCAAGAGCTAGACTTGCCGCTGAGACCGAACTTCCACAACTCATAACTATTTTATTGTTATTAATTCCTTTTAAATTGAATATGTTTTTTAATTTTTTTTTATTTAAAAACGTATTATCTTTTATATTTATCAGTTCGCTTAAAGGTAAAGATTTGGATCCTTCAATAGAGCCGCTCTTAATGCCTGGTCTTGGTTCGGGTTTCAGTCCTAAAAATCTATTTTTACTTCTGGCGTCCAATACAGTAAATTCCTTTTTTTTTATATTTTCTTCAATTTGTGATTTTACTTTAACCATATTATAATTTTCTCTAGCTTTATATTTGCAAGGAATTATTTTAGTTTTTAAGCTTGTAACATTTTTATTTTCTAATTTCCATTTTTTCATTCCTCCATCTAATATTGAAACTAATCTTGGGTCATGTCCAAAATAAATAAATTGAAACCACGCTCGACAACTTGAAATTAAATCACTATAACAATAAATAATAATTCTATCAGTATTTAAGATGCCCAGTTCTGAAACAGACTTTTCATGACTTGTGATTATAGGCAGGAAATGATTATGTGCTAAATTTTTTCCCTGGTTAGAATTTTTATCTAAGTCAAAAAAAACTGCATTTTTTATATGCTCGTTATTATATTCTTCAATTGCATTTCTATTTTTAACTAAATGCCAAGAAGCATCAATAATTTTAACTTTATTTAAATTATCATTAAGCCAATCTGTTGAAACTAAAGTCATCTTTTATTTCGTTTTTCAAGATATTTTTGATGGTATTCTTCTGCTTTACAATAATTTTTTTCTTTTCTAATTGTCGTAACCACCTTTCCTTTAAGCTCCTTGTTGACCTCGTCTAATACTTTTTGAGCAGATATTTTTTCTTCTTCAGTGGTATAAAAAATTTCTGAGCGATATTGATGTCCAACATTTGGGCCTTGGCGATTAAGAGTAGTTGGATCATGGATTCTAAAAAAAAATCTAGTTATATCTTCATAGGAAATTATTTTAGGATCAAATGTAACTTTAACAACTTCTATATGTTCAGTATTTCCGTCACAAACCTGTTCATAACTTACTTTTAGATTTTTTCCACCACAATAACCGCATTCAGTAGAAATAATGCCAGCTATTCCTTGGTATTCAGTCTCATCCCAAAAGCAACCAATTCCACCTATAAATATTTGCATAATGTTTTATAATTTAGTGGTAAATATAAATCAATTTATCAAAATGATCAAAAACCAAAACCATCTTGGCGCCCTTTGCATGATATTGAGCGTTTTATTTTTTTCTTTTATGGACTGCTTAATTAAGATAACCGCAAGTGACTTTGCTGTTGGACAAGTTATGTTTAGTAGAGCTTTATTTGGGCTAATTCCAATATTTTTTTTAATACCTAAAAATCGATTTAAAGACTTTTATAAAACAAAACATATAAGTCTCCATTTTCATCGAAGTTTTTGGGGTTCTATTGCCATGTACGCTATTTTTGTAGGAATTAGGAACTTAGGACTTGCAGAGGTGACATCACTGGCATTTTCTGGGCCAATCTGGGTAGTTATATTTTCTATTCTTTTTTTAGGAGAAAAAATAAAAGCTAAGCGATGGATTGCGGTCGGGCTAGGATTTTTTGGAGTTCTTGTGATTTCAAAACCTGGATTTGATAACTTAAATTTTTATTATATATACCCAGTAATATTTACTTTGGGTTTTGCAAGTGTTTCAATTTTTATAAGAAAATTAACTTTAGTGGATGAACCAATTTATTTAATTGCTTTTTATTTTTCAATTTGTTCAGGAACTATGGGGCTTTTAACTTTACCATTTGGTGGATGGATTTTCCCATCAATATATGAATTAAGTTTATTAATTTTAATAGGTCTTTTTGGAAGTGTAGCTAACTTGCTTTTAACTCAGAGTTACAAATTAGCTGAAGTTTCTTTAACAACGCCTTTAAAATATTTATCCCTAGTTTTTGCTATTATTTTTGGATTTTATTTTTTTAATGAAAAACCAACTATTTACACATTATCAGGCGCAGGTTTAATTGTTATTTCATCTGCAATAATTTTTATTAGAGAACACCAATTAAAAAAACCTATTACACTTCCTAGACAACAATGAGAAAACCCCCTGCATACTGGTATAAAGCAAAAAAAATATTATCTAGAAGAGACCCGGTGTTAAGAAAAATAATAAAAAAGTATAACAAAGGTTTTTTAGCTACTAAAAATAAACCCTTTTTTTCGTTATGCCGCACAATTATAGGGCAACAAATAAGCACTAAAGCTGCAGATTCAATTTGGTTAAAATTTGAAGCAAAGTGTAAAAAAAAAATAAACCCAAAAACTGTATTAAAATTGTCCACTCCTGCTTTAAAAAGTGTAGGTTTATCACGTCAAAAAGTTTCTTACTTAAAAAATATTGCAAAAAATTTTAATAATAAATATTTCGATATTAAAAAACTTAAAAAAATGAATGATAATGATGCCATAAATTACATAACACAATTAAAAGGTTTGGGGGTATGGAGTGCTCAAATGTTTTTAATGTTTAATTTAAATAGATCAGATATGTACCCAACAGGTGATATAGGATTGCTAAGGGCTTTATCGCTAAATTACAAAACATCATACCCACCAAGTAAAAGATTTTTAGATAAAATTTCTAATCTTCATTTAGGTTATAGAACTGTTTTAACTTGGTATATGTGGAGATCAATAGATCCTGTTGATGTTGAATATTAAAGAAATTTAATTTTTAATATGTTTAAACGCAAACTAGCAATTTGTATTACTTGTTTAATTGACTCATCAAACTCAATTTTTTTACTATTTAAAATTCTTTTTTTAAAGATATTTAAAATTTCTGGTTTTTTTTTCCCTGCAACTGCAATAATAAAAGGGAAAGCAAATTTGTTTTTATATTGTGAATTTAAATTTTTAAATTCAATATACTCACCTTCAGTACACTGGTCTAGTTTTGCATGATTTTGTTCTTTTTTGGAATCTTCAGTCAATAATCCAATTTTTGTTTTGTCAGCAAGATCAGGGTGAGATTTTAAAATTTTTAACTTATTTTGATCATTTGCATCCTCAAATATAGAGATCATTTTTTTAGACAAATCTCCAAAGTTTTTAAATGGTTTTTGTGTATATAATTTTTCTGAAATCCAGCCAGCATTTTCAAAAATATTATCAAAAACTTCAATAAATTCAGTTTGAGATAGTTTGTCTATTTTATTAAGCATTTATTTAGTTAATATGTATATTATATTAATAATATTTTATGACAAAACTAACAACACATGCTTTAGATATATACTCTGGAAAACCTGCAAGAGGTATGAAAATTGATGTGTATTTTATTTCAGAAAAAAGAGAGAAAATTAAATCCACCGTGCTAAATAATGATGGTAGGCCAGATGAAGTTTTAATTGAACCAATTAAAGCTGGTAATTACGAATTAGTTTTTCACGTTGAGGAATATTTCAAAAAAATAATAGAATTGAAAAGCCCAAATTTTCTTAATGAAGTTTCAATTAAATTTGGAGTTTCAAATCCAAAAGAAAAGTATCATGTTCCTTTATTGGTTTCTCCATGGAGCTATTCGACCTATCGAGGAAGCTAATGATTTCTAATTCAATTAGCTATATCCGAGAAGGTCGCGTTGTAAAAATTAATAATCCAGATCCTAACGAAACTTTACTTAATTACATAAGAACAAAATTAAAAAAAACTGGAACCAAAGAAGGCTGCGCCGAAGGGGGTTGTGGAGCTTGTACAGTTGTACTAGGTGAATTAAAAAATAATGAGATTAACTATAGAGCTATAAATTCCTGCATAACATTTTTACCAATTTTACAAGGAAAACAACTTATTATAGTTGAAGATCTAATTTCAAAAAATGGATCATTACATCCTGTTCAAAAGGCAATGGTTAATTGTCATGGAAGCCAGTGTGGTTTCTGTACTCCAGGTTTTGTAATGGCTTTATTTTCAATGTTTAAAAAATATTCTAATTTTAAAGAAGATGTTATTAAAGAATCGATATCTGGAAATCTATGTCGATGCACTGGTTATAAACCTATAATTAAAGCAGCAAAAAATTTAAAAAATAAAAAAAAAATTGATCATTTTAGTAAAGATATAAAAGATACAATAAAGTTATTAAAAAAAATAAACAACGAAAGTATAAAAATAAATCAAAATGATAAAAAATATTTTGCCCCTAGATCTATGCAAGAACTAAAAAATATAATTAAAAAAAATATTAATTCAGATTTTTTAAGCGGTGGAACAGATTTGTCACTAAGCGTTACCAAAGAAAGAAAAGATATTAATTCTATTATTTATATGAATTCAATTCACGAAATGAACTATATAAAAAATAATAGTAAATATATTGAAGTGGGTGCCTCAACACCTTTGATAGACTTAGAGAGTTATATACAAAAGTATTATCCAGATTTTACGAAAATTCTTAAACGTTATGGATCACCACAAATACGTAATGTTGGAACAGTTGCTGGAAATATTGCCACGGCATCACCAATAGGTGACTGCTTACCATTATTATTATCATTAAATGCTAAAGTTGTTTTGCAAGATCTGAAAAAAATAAAAATACTATTTCTTGATAACTTTTTTATTAGTTATAGAAAAACAAAATTAAAAAAAGGACAATTTATACACTCGATTAGAATTCCTTTACCAGAAAAAAATATTTTTAAAGCATACAAAATCTCGAAAAGATTTGATGATGACATCTCTTCTGTTTGCGGAGCATTCAATTTAAAAATAGTAAAAAATAAAATTGAAAGTGTAAGGATTGCCTATGGTGGTATGGCTGAAATACCTAAAAGAGCTATTTTTTGTGAAAAAATACTTTTAAAATCTTTAATAAATGAAGAAACTATCAACAAAGCTAAAGAGGCATTAGAAAAAGATTTTAAACCAATTAGTGATATGCGTGCGAGCAGATTATATAGAATAGAGGTTGCAAAAAATTTACTTGAAAAATGTTGTATCGAAATAAAGGAAAAGAAATTAATAGGTTTGTATGCTTAAAAAACAAAAAGAAAATTTTATTAATAAAAGTATACCTCATGAGAGCGGTATAAAACATGTGAGTGGTAGAGCTTTTTATACAGATGATATTCCCGAACCCCATGGAACTTTATTTGGTGCCATTGGATGGAGTAAAAAAGCTCATGCAATAATAAAAAAAATAAATTTAGATGAAGTAATTAAAAGCAAAGGAGTAATTGCTGTAGTAACCTCAAATGATATCGAAGGAAGAAATGATGTCGGTCCAGTATATGATGGAGATCCAATATTCCCAAAAAAAGCCGAATATTATGGACAACCACTATTTGCAGTTGCCGCAAAAACAACTGAATTAGCAAGAAAAGCCGTTTTAAAAGCAAAAATAAGTTACAAAACACTTAAAACAATCACGACTATTCAAGAGGCATTAAGAAGAAAATCCTATGTTTTAAAAGAAAAAATAATAAAAAAAGGTGAAGCGCTTAAAGCAATAGAAAATTCAGCCAATAGATTGAAGGGAAATTTTACTACTGGCAGTCAAGAGCATTTTGCGCTTGAGGGTCAAACAGCTTTTGTTATTCCACAAGAAGATAATGATTATAAAATATTTTCATCAACACAACACCCTAGTGAGACACAACAAATTATTGCAAAAATGCTTAATCAAAAAAGTAATACAATTACTGTTGAAAACAGAAGAATTGGTGGGGGCTTCGGGGGAAAAGAAACACAATCTTTTATATTTGCAGCAATTTGTACTCTGCTTGCAAAAAAAACAAAACATCCTGTTAAACTTAGAATGGATCGTGATGATGATATAATTATAACAGGAAAGAGACATGATTTTTATTCAGAATATGAAGTTGGCTTTAATGAGCTTGGTATTATTAATGGATTAAAAGTAAAACTTGCGTCAAGATGTGGATCGTCCCCAGATTTATCAGGTGCAATTAATGAAAGGGCATTACTACATATTGATAATGCCTATTATCTTGAAAACATAATAGTAGAAAATTATCTATGTAAAACTAACACTGCTTCTAATACAGCTTTTAGAGGTTTTGGAGGAAATCAAGGTATGATGGCAATTGAAAATATTATAGATAATATTGCAAATTCACTTAAAAAAGATCCTGCTGAAATAAGACGAAGAAACTTCTATCAAAAGAAGAAAAAAAATATAACTCATTATAATATGAAGATTGAAGATAATGTGATTGAGGAAATTTTTGATCAAGTTTTAAAATCTTCAAACTACAAAAGTAGACAATTGAGTATAAAAAAATTTAATCAAAAAAATAAATATATTAAAAAAGGGATTGCAATAACCCCCGTTAAATTTGGAATAAGCTTTACCACTTGGCACTTAAACCAAGCAGGAGCTCTAGTACATATCTATTGCAATGATGGCAGTGTTCATATTAATACTGGGGCGATCGAAATGGGACAAGGAACTTTCACTAAAATTGCCCAATTAGTTGCAAACGAATTGGGGTTACCTTTTAATAAAGTTAAAGTTTCGGCTACCCGCACTGATAAAGTTCCTAATACAAGTGCTAGCGCAGCCTCAAGTACTACAGATCTTAATGGTGCCGCAGCACTTAATGCAATTTCTAAAATCAAAGTAAACCTAGCGGCATACGTAAAACGTAAATATAAAGTTAAA
>Ga0209709_10001340_pt1 | contig 22850 bp, 20 predicted proteins | sample ArcticOcean_MG_C_2_FD_187435 | JGI IMG/M metagenome (GOLD analysis project Ga0209709, IMG submission 187435) | Marine microbial communities from western Arctic Ocean - ArcticOcean_MG_CB4_136 (SPAdes) (version 2) | ecosystem: Environmental > Aquatic > Marine > Oceanic | place: Arctic Ocean...
TTTTAGCAGCTATTAGGTCTATAGCTTTATTTCTTGAACCACTCGTTATGATATATTTAAGGTCATTAAGATTATCGATTAGATTTTTTGTAATAGCAGTTCTCTCCCTCATTATTAATAATGCTTCAAAATCTGATAATTGTTCTATCGCATCCGCCTCATCTGTAAAAGGTTCACTAAATATTTTAAATTCATATTTTCCTGATAGTTTTTTTAAATCAACAAACTCATGAGAAACATTTTGATAATCATCTAAGATTGCAACTTTAAGCATTTTTAATCTTTCTATTTGATAAAAGAATTCCTGTTAAAATAAATATTGTGCCTAACATATGATAAAACATAAATTTTTCATTAAAAATAATCATTGCCATAATTGCACTTAATATAGGCATCATATGAAGAAACATTCCTGCTCTATTTGCTCCAATTAAAGAAACTCCTTTTATCCAAAAAATGAAAGAAGCAAGACCCGGAAACAACACCACATAGAACAAAATCATGAAAAAGTTTTGGTCTAGAATGATTCTATAACCGATTTGATATTCTATAAAATAAATTGGAATTAAAAAAATAAAACCAAATGAAATTACTACTTCTAATAATGTTAATTGAGATAATTCATGTTTTTTTTTCTTTAACAGTGCAGAATAAGTTGCCCATGACAGCATTCCAAAAACCATTGTAATATCACCTTTATTAAAATCTAAATTTATTAATATGCCAAGGTTGGCTTTAGTTATAATTAAAACTACACCAATAAAAGAGCATGTAACTCCTAATATTTGAAAAGTATTCGTTTTTTCAATTTTTAAAATTGATGAAATGAAAATGATCATCACTGGTATTGTGGATATCATTAATACTCCACTTATTACTTGAGTAAAATTTAAAGAATAATAAACAATTGAATTAAATATGGTGACACTTGTCACTCCAAGAACAGTATAATATTTATAATTTTCTAAAATATATTTTCTTTTTTTCAATATCTCTTGAATTGTAAATGGCGCCAAGATTAACCAGGCAAAAAGCCATCTATAAAAATTTAATGAAAAAGGTGGTATTTCATATTGGCTAGCAAATTTTCCTACTAAAAAATTTCCCGACCAAAATAAGGTTGCTAAAAATAAAAATATGTACGCTACATTATTTTTATTTATCACTTAACTAAACCTAAGTGAGCTATAAGGTTTTAGATCTAAGTTTGTGTTTTCTTCAGCAATCATTCCCGAAACTATTTTTCCTGAAATTGGTCCCAAAGTCCATCCTAAATGATGATGACCAAATGAGTAAAAAATATTTTTGTGATTTTTAGAAGGTCCAATTACTGGTAAGAAGTCTGGTAAAGAAGGTCTAAAACCTAACCATTCATCTTCGTGCTTTGGCAATCCATCAAGCATATATTTTGCATTATTAATTAGGTTTTTTATTCTTGCTTTCGAAATAGGATTATCCAGACCTCCAAACTCAACGGTACCAACCACTCTTAACCCTTGTTCCATCGGAGTTATTCCGAAACCACGATTTGAAAAGATTACAGGTCTACTCAATAAATGATCACACCCTTTAAAATGAACATGATAGCCTCTTTCAGTATCTAGCGGAATTTTTTCATCTAGTTTGTCAGTTAATTTTTTGGAAAAAGCTCCACAAGCTACAACAACCTTATCAAAATTAAATGATTGGGCTTCAGACTTTAATATTGGTTTCTCACCATTAAATTGAATATCTTTAATATTTAATTTTAAAAATTTACCACCCTTTTTTATAAAAAGTTCAAATAATTTTAAAAGTATTTTTTTTGGATTTCTCGCGTGCCTTCCATGGCGATAATAAACACCCCCATGGTAAAAAGGTTTTATGTTTGGTTCAAGGTCATGAATTTCTTTAGGTGTTACTATTTGTTGTTCTACACCAAGTTTATTTCTAATGTTAATTTCTAGTTCTCTGCTTTTTAAATTTTTATTATTCCAAATATATAAAATACCTTTTTTTTCAACTAACCCCTCAAGATCTATTTCATCAAATAGTTCATCATAAGCAGGTAATGCTAAGTCTAAAATTTGATGCATATTTTTAGCTGTGTGCATCATCTTATTTTTGGTTGAATTAAATATAAATTTTACAAACCATGGAATCATTTTTGGAACATAGTTCCATTTGAGGGCAAGTGGCCCTGTTGAACTTAAAAGCATAGCTGGAATATCTGCTAAAATGTCAGGTCTATTTATTGGTACAGAGGCATATGGTGAAAAATGGCCCGCATTACCATATGATGCTGCTGGACTACCTGGATCATCTTTATCAAAAATTGTTACCTTAAAACCTTTTTTTTGTAAGAATAATGCATTACTCACACCTTGTATCCCTCCACCTACAACTCCTACCTTTAAAGTATTGACCATAATTTTATATATACAATTTTTAACATGAATTTTTATAGCGACATATTAGGCTAATAAATTTATTTCAACAATTAAGATATCAGTTGTCGACTGTGTATTTTTGCACTCATTACTATGCTAAAACCAATCATTGTAGCTAACATAGATGAACCACCGTATGACATGATTGGTAGTGGCGAACCTACGATTGGTAATAAGCCCAATACCATGCTCATATTTATCGATATATAAATAAAAATTGCTGACGCAAACCCATAACAAAAAATTTTTGCAAAATAACTTCTGGCTAATGCACCAATTCTTAAAATTCTAAATATAATAATTGCATATATTGATAATAGAAAAATTGATCCCACAAAACCATGCTCTTCTGCAAAAAGTGTGAAAATGAAGTCAGTGTGTTTTTCTGGTAAAAATTCTAGGTAACTCTGGGTTCCTTTTAAAAAACCCTTTCCAAGAAATCCTCCAGAGCCTACAGCAATTTTTGATTGTATAATTTGGTAACCCGCTCCAAGAGGATCTTTTTCTGGGTCAAAAAAAGTTAATATCCTTAGTTTTTGATAAGGCTTAAGGAAAGAAATGGCAAAAGGCATTGAAATTATTAATGTTAATCCTGAGTATATAAAATATTTAAGATTTATTCCTGCTATCCATAAAACAACGATTCCACTTAATGCAATCAAGATAGAAGTTCCTAAGTCAGGCTGAGTAATTACTAGCAGTATAGGTAACGTTAATATCACAATCGGAATTAATAAATTTTTAAAGGTATTCATATTATGAATATGACTACGGTGATAATATTTTGCAAAAAAGACTATGATTGCAATTTTCATTAATTCTGATGGCTGAATATTGATAAAGTATAAATTAATCCATCTCTGTGAACCCGATGCCGTAATTCCATATAATGATGCCCATAATAATAATCCTAATACTATAATATAAAAAATGTAGCCTACAGAATGCCAAAATTTTATATTAACAAAAGATACCAATAACATAAAAGAGAAAAAAATTACAAATCTAGAGATATGACTTTTAGTGTGATAAAAAAATTCACCTCCATCAGTGGAATACATTGAAAGGCTACTTATTAGCCCCAAAAATAAAATACATAATAATAAAATATAATCTAAAGATCTAATTTTTTGAAAAAAAGTTACCCTATCTGTATATGAGGTTTGTCTAAACATTTAGATTATTTGTTCTCCTAAATCTTTTATTCTTATTTGTTCTCTTTTTTCATGTCTATCTACAATCAGTTTAAATAAAGTAGTAGCCATAGGTGCAGCTGCACTACTTCCAGATCCACCATGTTCAACTATAATACTTATGGCATATCTGGGATTTTTAAATGGACCAAATGAGATATAAAGAGCATGATCTCTTTCTTCGTATGGAATTTCTTCTGTTTTAAGATTTAACTCTCTAGCTTCTTCAGTTATCTTTTTAACCTGTGAAGTGCCTGTTTTTCCAGCAAATTGATATTTTTTATTTTTTATTCTTGATCTAAAAGAAGTTCCACCAGCTTCATTTGTAGATGCAAACATAGCATTCAAAACAAACTTTACATTTTCTGAGTTTTTATATAATGGTTCGTGTTTTTTTGGTTTTGTAAACCACAATAATTGCTCACTTGATACTGATAGACCTTTTTTTAATTCATTGTGACTTTTATAATTTTTTGCAATTTGAGATTTAATATCTTCTAATTTTTCATCATTTTTATTAACAGTTATTTTTGGATAGATCTTATAACCACCATTTGCAAGTTGAGCTGTCATTAAACATAATTGTAATGGTGTGGTTTGTATATAACCTTGTCCAATCCCTGTAATTAAAGTTTCCCCTAAGACCCAACCTTTGCCAAGGTTATTTTTTTTCCATTTAGTATCTGGAACTAACCCTTCTTTTTCATTAGGTAAAACTCCTCCTAAAACTGTGTCACCCAAGCCAAATTTAGAAGCAGTAACACTTAATCTATCAACACCAAGTTTTCGTGCTACCTCATAGAAATATATATCGCATGATTGTTTTATTGCTCCCCGCATATTAACAACACCATGTCCTTTTTTTTTCCAACAATTATACGTTTGACCGTACATCTCCATTTTACCTTTGCAGGTAACTCTAAAATTTGTTGATATTACATCATGTTCTAATGCTGATAACGCTACTATAGGCTTAAAAGTTGAGCCAGGGGAATATAAGCCTGATATTGACTTATTTGTAAAAGGTTTTAAAGGGTTGGTTTTAATATTATTCCAATCATTTCTACTAATTCCATATAAAAAAAGATTCGCATCGAATGAAGGTGAAGATTGCATTGCAATAACTTCACCCGTATAAATATCCATAACACTTATTGACCCTGCTTTATCTAATAACAATTTAGTGCACATTTTTTGAATTTCAGTATCTAGAGTTAATTTTATATTTTCACCTTTTATTGCATCTTTATGGTCTATTTGTTTTACTCTTTTACCACTTGCATTAACCTCAAATCTTTGAATTCCATTAATTCCTATCAATTGGTTTTCAAAAGTTTTTTCCAACCCTACTTTTCCTATTCGTAGGCCTGGTACATGGCTTTTTTGAATTATTTTATTATTTAATATTTCTCTTTTACTAGCTTGACCTACGTAACCTAGGACATGAGTATAATTTTCATTATAGGGATAATTTCTTACAACTGATAAAACTGGCTTAACTCCTACTAACTCATGAAGGTAAAAATTTATTTTTGAAAATTGATCCCAGGTTAAATTTTCTGATATAATTAAAGTTTCCCATCGTTTTTGACTTTCTTTTTTTTTTACTATTTTTTTAAATTCTTGAGGTGTTAACTTTAGAATATCTCTAATTCTTACCATGAGAGATTTAAAATTTTCAACTTGTTCTGGCACAACATGCAATTGATAAACTTTAAGATTACCAGCTATAGTATTTCCAAAATAATCTATAAAATCACCTCTAACTGGTGATAGCTTCCATTCCCTTAATCGGTTTTTATCAGAAAGAGTTAAATATTTTTTATTTTCATTTATCTGTAGTGAAAATAACCTCGCAATAATACCTGTGAAAACAACTACTTTTGCAGCAGAAATTATAAACATTCTGCGATTTATAGTATTTAATTTTTTTATTCCAGTATCAATTCCATCGTTAATCATAATATCTACCCTGTGATAATAAATCATTATAAAATTTAAATATTTGAGCAAAAAATAAATATAAGAAGAATGTAAAAGCTAGGTTAATCATTGATGAATAATAATTTATATTTACAGAAAAAAATAAAACTAATATTATATAAATTAACGAATTAACAACTAAAATAGTAAATAAAAAAAACAACCAATCCTTAAAAAGACTTGGTCGTAAAGTTATATTTCTTAGATAGGCAGCAAATCCACAAATTAATAAATATGTTAAGCTACTTATTCCAATCGGTAAACCAACAACAGCATCATTAATTAAGCCAGCTAAAAAGATATAACCATATCCTATATAATTACTCTTTTTTAAACTTGAATAAAAAATTAAAATAAATGGAAAATTGAATGAAAAATATTTAATTTCTAGGTAATTAAAATCAAATTCATTTAACACAGAAATAAAGAGTAAAATTAATGGAACATTTCTTGCGAATACATGGAGAAAGTTAGTCTTTGTAAATTTTGACATCTAATTTTTTTTCTTTTTAATTCCCTTATTCATAATACATGCCTTAAATTTTGGCGTTCCTACAACATAAAGATTGTTAAAAAAAGTCTTCTTACATTTGATCGTATATTTTTTGCTAAGTTTTTTAAATAGAGCTTCATTTTTAACATTTTCTGAGATTTTTATTTGAGCTTCTCTTTCAGCTTTTATTTGAACTTCTCTTTCAGCTTTTATTTGAACTTCTCTTTCAGCTTTTATTTGGGCTTTTGTTTCAGCTTTTATTTGAGCTTTTGTTTCAGTTTTTATTTGAGCTTCTCTTTCAATTTTTGTTCGGGCTTCGCTTTCAGCTTTTGTTTGAGCTTCCTTCGTAAATGAAATTATACTTACAATATCTAATTGAGAAAATTCGGCTAAAAACTCCACTTCTATTTCATTATTTAGGTTTGGATCTTTAATTTTTCCAATTGGTATTCCAGCTTTAAAAATTCCACCTGACCCAGATGTATAAACAACACTATTCTTGCTTACCTTAGTTTTATCTTTTAAATATTGAACACGCCCATTATTCTTGCCTGTTCCAGATAATATTGCCCGTATGCTTCCAGGTTCCAAAATTACTGGAATTTTACTGTTTAAATCAGACAAAAGTAATACCCTTGATGTCAGGTAATTTACTTCAACAACCTTACCAACTAGATAGTTATTGTTTACAACTGCCATTCCAAGCTTAATTTTATTTTTGCTACCTTGGTTTATTATTATAGATTTTAAAAACGGACTTTGTTTATCAATTAATACCTTTCCGATAACACCCTCAGACTTAATATAATGATCATCAATTGCTTTTTTTAATCTTATATTTTCAGCAACAATAAATTCATTTAATATTTTTTCAGATTTTATTTTTTCTATCTCTGACTTTATATTTAAATAGTTTTCATATAAATTAAAATGACTTCCTATTTTTCTAGCTACATTCTTTATATAATTTTCTGGTACCGAAACTATGAAGGCTGATTTATAAGATATTTCTTTTAATGAAATTCTCAAATAGTCAACAGGAGTAAAATTTAATTTACCTAATACTAATAATAATAATGAAAAAAAAATTAATCCAATTAATGAAAATCGCTGTTTATAGTTTTTTTTTAAAAAAGCAGAACGAACAGCAATTATAAAATCATCTCTATTCGTTTCCATCTTTTATTAATATTCAGATAACATGGTAGAAAATGTTTCTTCTTGCTCAAGTGCTATTCCAGTGCCTATAGCAACACACGCCAAAGGATCGTCAGCTATATGTACCGGTAAACCTGTTTCTTTTGAAAACCTTTTGTCAATATTTTTTAGTAACGCTCCACCTCCAGTTAGGGTTAAGCCCATGTCAACTAAATCTGCTGATAATTCTGGTGGTGTGTTTTCTAAAGCATCTTTTATTCCATTAACCATTTCTTTTAAAATACCATTTAATGCTTCAGCCGTATCTTCTTCGGTGATATTTACCTCTTTTGGCGTTCCAGATCTTAAGTCTCTACCTTTTACTGGATAAGTATTGTTGTTTGACGGTATCGCAGTTCCAATTTCTTTTTTTATTTTTTCAGCAGTAGTATCACCAATCAGTAAATTATATTCTTTTCTCATATACTCTATTAGTGCTCTATCCATAGAGTCTCCTGCTATTCTGAGAGATCTTGAATAAACTACTCCTCCCAGTGACATCACGGCAATTTCGGTTGTTCCTCCACCTATGTCAACAACCATTGATCCTGTTGCTTCAGATATTGGTAACCCAGCTCCAATTGCTGCTGCTATTGGTTCTTCAATTAATTGAACTCTTCTTGCACCTGCAGCAAGCGCACTGTCTTGAATAGCTTTTCTTTCAACAGGTGTTGATCCTGTTGGTACACAAATTAAAATTCTTGGGTTTGCAAATGTACTTCTCTTGTGAACTTTTTTAATAAAATGTTTAATCATTTCTTCTGTAACAATAAAATCCGCAATCACCCCGTCTCTTAAGGGCCTAATAGCGCTTATGTTCCCAGGTGTTCTTCCAAGCATTGTTTTTGCCTCATCACCAACTGCTAAGACTGATTTTTTTCCACCATTATCTACAACAGCTACAACAGAGGGTTCATTAAGAACTACACCCTGCCCCTTTAACACAACAAGAGTATTGGCTGTTCCTAGGTCGATAGCCATGTCTTGGCTCCAAATTTTTGTTAAATTTTTAAAAAATTTCATCTATATACCTTTCACTCTCTGTGTTTCGTGCTCTATTGGAGCTGTTTTTTTTCTTTTAATAATCATTTTATTTAACGCACTTAAATACGCATTAGCTGACGCAACTAATGTGTCTGTATCTGCAGCTTGTCCTACTGTGGTTTTGCCTTCTTCTTCAATACGAACACTTACTGTTGCTTGAGCGTCAGTTCCTTCTGTAACTGCATGAACTTGATATAATTGAAGTTTAACATCATGCGGGTATAGAACTTTTATACATTTAAAAATTGCATCTACTGGTCCATCACCTGTTTCAGAAGTTGTTTTAATTTCACCATAAACGTCCAAGGTCATTTCTGCTCTTTGTGGCTCACCTGTGCCAGCAAAAACTTTTAAAGATTTTAAGTTGATAACATTTTTATCTAAAACCATGCTATCATCAACTAAAGCAGCAATATCTTCATCGTAAACGTGTTTTTTCTTATCCGCAAGAATCTTAAATTTACCAAAAGCAGTTTGAATAACATCATCCATAACATCGGCGTATCCAAGATCATTTAGTTTTTCTTTAAACGCATGTCTTCCTGAGTGTTTTCCCATTACTAAAGAAGTTTTTTTTACACCTACACTTTCAGGTGTCATAATTTCATACGTTTCTCTATTTTTAAGCATTCCATCTTGATGAATACCTGCTTCATGCGCAAATGCATTTTTTCCAACAATTGCTTTATTAAATTGAACTGGGAAAGTTGCATTAGAAACAATTTTAGAAGCTTTACTTAATAATTCAGTTTTTATTCCTGTTGTATAAGGCATTAAATCATTTCTTGTTTTTATTGCCATTACAATTTCTTCTAAAGCTGCATTTCCAGCTCTTTCACCTATTCCATTAATTGTACACTCTACTTGTCTTGCACCCGCAGAGACTCCTGCTAAAGAATTTGCCACACCTAACCCTAAATCATTATGACAGTGAACAGACAAAATAGCTTTATCAATATTTGGAACTTTATTTTTTAATGTTGTTATAATTTTTGTATACTCTGAAGGCGTTGTATAGCCGACTGTATCTGGAATATTAATTGTTTTGGCACCACAATTAATTGCAAGCTCAACTATTTTACACATAAAATCCATATCCGTTCTTGTTCCATCTTCACAAGACCACTCAACATCGTCTGTAAAGTTTCTCGCATAAGTTACACTTTCTTTTATTGCGTCTACAACTTGTTCTGGAGATTTATTTAACTTAAATTTCATATGAAGAGGGCTTGTTGAAATAAAAGTATGAATTCTAAATCTTGGTGCAGCTTTCAATGCTTGGTGACACGCATCAATATCTTTTTTGTTTGCTCTTGATAATCCACAAGGAATTGAATTTTTTAAAATTTTACTTATAGCTGTTACAGCTTCAAAATCCCCTGGTGATGCAATTGGAAATCCTGCTTCGATTATATCAACCCCCATCTCATCAAAAATTCTTGAAATTTGAATTTTTTCCTCGAGACTCATAGATGCACCTGGTGACTGTTCACCGTCTCGCATCGTAGTATCAAATATAAAAACTTTATCTCTATCACTCATGGTAAATATTTAAGAAATTTATAATACAATCTATAATTGAGATTGCAAAATAATTATTTTTTTTTCCTTAAAATTCAGTTCGATTTGGGTTTTTGGTAAAAATTAACTCTTATCGCTATCTATTAACTTCTTCTTACCAATCCAAGGCATCATTGCTCTCAATTCAGCACCTACTTTTTCAATTGGATGATCCGCAAGATCTTTTCTCATTTTCAAAAAGTTTTTTTGTCCACCTTCACATTCTTTCATCCAATCTTTAGTAAATTTACCAGATTGAATGTCAGCTAAAACTTCTTTCATTCTTTTTTTACTTTCACTATCAACTATTTTTTTACCTGATACATACTCTCCATATTCAGCTGTATTTGAAATTGAGTAATTCATATTAGCAATTCCACCTTCATAAATTAAATCAACAATTAATTTAACTTCATGAAGACACTCAAAGTAAGCCATCTCAGGTTCGTAACCAGCTTCTGTTAAAGTTTCAAAACCATTTTTAATTAATTCAACTAATCCTCCACAAAGAACTGACTGTTCTCCAAATAAATCCGTCTCACATTCATCTTTAAAGGTTGTTTCGATAATGCCAGATTTTCCACCACCAATTGCTGATGCATAAGACAGTGCAAGATCTCTTGCCTTACCTGTTCCATCTTGATGAACGGCAAATAAACATGGCACCCCTCCACCTCTTTCGAATTCACTTCTAACTAAATGTCCAGGTCCTTTTGGTGCAACCATAAATACATCCAAATCTTTTCTTGCTTCAATTAATTTATAGTGAATATTTAATCCATGAGCAAAAGCTATACTTGTTCCTGGTTTAATTCTTTGGTCAATATGATTTTTGTAAATCGATGCTTGCAATTCGTCTGGAGTAAGGATCATCGCAACATCTGCCCATTCTGCAGCATCAGATAGGTTCATTACTTTTAATCCTTTAGACTCCGCTTTTGCTTTACTTGCTGATCCATCTCTAAGAGCTACAACAATTTCTTTTGCTCCACTATCTTTTAAGTTTAACGCATGAGCGTGTCCTTGACTTCCATATCCAAAAATTGCAATTTTTTTACTTTTAATTAAATCTACATCTGCATCTTTTTCATAAAACATTTTCATTTTTTTTCTCCAATTGATAATTAATTAAATATTTCAGCGCCTCTTGTCATTGCTACCGCCCCAGTTCTTGAGGCACTAACAAGACCAAGTGGTTTTAAAATTTTTATCACGTTATCTATTTCTTTTTTTAATGCTGTTATTTGAATTACAACAGATTTATTTGTTTGATCTAGTATAGCTGGATTATATTTTTTACAAGCATTTAAAGCTTTTTTAATTTTGCTAGAATTTGTTACTATCTTTAATAAAGCCATTTCTTTGAATATAACCTTTTTATCTTCTCTTTTAAAATTTCCCACTTTGTGTACTGGTACTAGTTTTTTTAATTGTAATATAATCTGTTCAATGACTTGTGGGGTTCCAGTAGTTACAATTGTTATTCTTGAAAGTTTTTTCTTAACGTCTATTTCTGCAACAGCTAAAGATTCTATATTATATCCTCTTCCAGAAAATAGACCTACTACTCTTGATAAAACACTAGCTTCATTATCTACCCAAACAACAATAATATGTGTATCTATTTTTCCAAGTTTAGTTGGTATGCTATAAGCTGATTTAGATTTTACCATTTTAAACTAATGTTTTTCCTTTTCCTGTAATCTTATTTTCATTTTGATCTTTTGGACCTAATAACATTTGATTATGAGGTTTTCCTGAAGGAATCATTGGATAACAATTTTCATCTTGATCAACATGACAGTCAAAAATTACTGGTTTATCTATATTAATCATTTCTTCAATTTTTTCATCAAGTTCACCTGGTGATTTTGCTCTAATTCCAACACATCCATAAGCTTCAGCTAACTTTACAAAATCAGGTAAAGCTTCTGAATAACTCTCTGAATAGTTTTTTTCATGAAGTAATTCCTGCCATTGTCTAACCATCCCCATATACTGATTGTTCAAAATAAATATCTTAATAGGTAAGTTGTATTGAACAGCAGTCGAAATCTCTTGCATGGTCATTAAAATCGATGCCTCACCAGCAATATCTATAACTAATTTTTTTGGATGAGCCACTTGAACTCCTACAGCAGCTGGTAATCCATACCCCATGGTACCAAGTCCACCTGATGTCATCCATCTATTTGGTTTGTTAAACTTATAGTGTTGAGCTGCCCACATCTGGTGTTGTCCAACCTCAGTTGTTATGTATGTGTCTTTATTTTTTGTTAACTCATAAAGTCTTTGTACTGCATGTTGAGGTTTAATAATTTTATCACTATTGATAAAATTTAACGATTGTTTCGTTCTCCATTTTTGAATTTGTTGCCACCATTTTGAAATTTTTTGTTTATTAGATTTTTCTAAATTTAAATTTTTCTTTTTTAGAGTTTTTATTGTCGCATTAATTACATCAGAAACATCACCTACAATCGATAAATCAACTTTTACAATTTTATTAATTGAAGATGGGTCAATATCAATGTGAATTTTTTTTGATTTTGGAGAAAATTCATCAATTTTTCCAGTTATACGGTCATCAAATCTTGCTCCAATATTAATTAATAAATCACAATCATGCATTGCATTATTTGCTTCATACGTCCCATGCATTCCAAGCATTCCCATAAACTGATCATCGTCTCCTGGATAAGCACCTAAACCCTGAAGTGTTGATGTAATTGGAAACCCAGTCAAAGAAACTAGTTCTCTTAATAGTTCGCTTGCCTTTGGACCTGAATTAATTACTCCGCCTCCAGTGTAAAAAATTGGTTTTGAAGCTTTTTTCATTAAGTCAACTAATTGATCTATATCTTTTTGATTAAATCTATTAAGAGATTTTTGTTTTAATTTTTTTTCTTTTTTAGGATTAAAATATTTTGCTTTTGCAAACTGAATATCTTTTGGGATATCTACTAACACAGGTCCAGGTCTTCCAGTGGTAGCAACCTCAAATGCTTCATGCATTATTCTTGGGAGATCCTTAATATCTTTAACCAACCAATTATGTTTTGTACAAGGTCTTGTAATTCCTGTTGTATCACATTCTTGAAAAGCATCTGTTCCAATTAAATGAGACGGTACTTGACCTGAAATGCAAACTAGTGGAACTGAATCCATATATGCATCTGTTAATGCTGTAACAACATTTGTTGCACCAGGTCCAGATGTAACCAATACAACACCAGGTTTTCCTGTTGACCTTGCATAGCCTTCCGCAGCATGGCCAGCACCTTGTTCGTGTCTAACTAAAATATGTTTTATTGATGGATGATTTTTTAATTCATCATATATAGGTAGTACAGCGCCACCTGGATAGCCAAAAATATGTTCCACATTTTGATCTTCAAGACACTTAAATACAATTTCTGCTCCAGAATATAATTTTGGCATCCAAGCAATCTATCGGATTTTATGTTAATTGGTCAAGTTTAAGCGATGATTTATTTAATTTTTTTATATAGCTACCAATTTTATTTGGGTCGATTTTACTCCAGGATATCATCCTACTTCTTGCCCATGTAGCTTGTCTTTTGGCGTATTGTCTTGTTTTAATCGAAATTAATTCTTTTGCTTGATCTAAATTAATTTTTCTATTTAAGTACTGTGTCAATTCGTCAATCCCAATTACTTTGTTTACACTCTGATCTTTTTTAATTTTCAATTTAATAAATCTTTTAACTTCTTTTATTGCACCTTCCTCTACCATCCTGATTGTTCTTGCTGCAATTCTTTTAATTAAATCTGTTCTTTTAAAGTCAATATACAATTTTAAAAACTCATCGTCTTTAAATTCAGATTTAGTTTTTTTAAGCCACTCATACATAGAAATTTTTGTGAATGATTTAATTTCAAAAGCTCTAATTGATCTTTGGGTATCATTTTGATCAAACTTATTCTCAATCTCAGGATCTATTTTTAAAAGTTTTTTATAAAATTTTTTTTGCCCCTCTTTTTTTTGCATTAATCTAATTTTGCTTCTAAACTTAAGAGGTATTTCAGGGAGTTTAACCAAACCATTAATTAAAGATTGAAAATATAATCCTGTACCACCAACTAAAATTGGTATTTTTTTTCTTTTTTTAATTTCTTTAATTTTTTTTATTACTTCTTCTAACCATTGGCCCGTAGAAAACTTTTTATTTAAATCAACAACACCATACATATGGTGTTTAATTTTTTTTTGCTCTTTTTTGTTTGGCCTTGCAGTTAAAATTTTTAATTTTTTATAAACTTGCATGCTATCTGCATTGATTATTTCACCATCAATTCTTTTAGCAATTTTTATAGCAAAATTTGATTTACCTGAAGCAGTAGGACCTGAAATTAAAATAATCTTGGACTGTTTGTCCATAATTAGTCTAACTTAACACCAACATATCTTCTTTGGTTTTGACTGTTATAGATCACTACCAAAATTGTCTTCTGATTAGATTTTAATGCGGTGTCAATTATACTTTCAAGATCTTTTATAGATTTAATTTTTTTCTTTTGGACCTCAATAATAATGTCACCCTCTTTTAAGTTGTTGATGGGACTATCGTTAGCAATACTCGTTATAATTAATCCAGTTGTTTGATTTGGGAGTTTTCTAAGGTCAATATCTTTTTTGGTTAATAATCTTGCTGTAATCTTCAGAGGTTTAATCTCAAATATTTCTTGTTCTACTTCTTTTTTTTCTTTTTTTTTATTTTCCTTAAAACCTTCTGAAGTTTCTAATCTTCCCAACTTTATTTTTTTAATGATCTTTTTTTTATTTCTCCAAATTTTAACATCGACTATTTTACCAACTTTTGTTTGTGCGACAATTTTTGGTAATTCCTTCATTTCTTTAATTTTAGTTCCATTAAATTCTAAAATAATATCTCCAGCTTTAATCCCTGCCTTATCTGATGGGCTTTTATCTGCAACACTTGCTACTAATGCACCTCTTGGTGTTCCTAGTTTTTCTATATCAGCAATTTCTTTTGTAACTACTTGTATTCTAACTCCAAGCCAACCTCTTTTCGTTTCACCAAATTCTAGTAATTGATTAACAACTTTTTTTGCACTATTTGACGGAATTGAGAAACCTATACCAATTGATCCTCCCTTACCCAATATTGCAGTGTTAATTCCAATTACATCTCCATTCATATCGAATAAAGGTCCTCCCGAATTTCCAGAGTTAATTGAGGCATCGGTCTGAATATAATCTTCGTAACGAGAAAGTCCTATTGATCTGTTTCTTGCAGAAATAATTCCTGAAGTTACTGTTCCACCTAAGCCGAATGGATTACCAATTGCTATTACCCAATCTCCAATTCTTGCTTTGTCTGAATCTCCAAACTTAACTGGAATAAATTTTTTTTTTGAATCTATCTGAAGAACAGCAATATCAGACAATGGATCAGCTCCGATAACTGTTGCTTTGTATTCCTTGTCACCTCCAACTCTCACTACAATATCTTCTGAATCTTGGATGACGTGATTATTAGTAATCACAATTCCTTTTTCATCAATTATAAATCCTGAACCTAGGGCAGCAGATTTTCTTTTTTGTGGCTCCCCAAATTCCTTAAACATGTCTTCAAATGGTGATCCAGGGGGGAATTTAAAACCTGGAAATGGATTGGTATTTGTAATTATAGTCGTTGTTGTTGAAATATTTACAACTGAAGGCATTAATCTTTCTGCCAAATCAGCAAATGATACCGGGGCATCTTTTGCAAAAACTTGAGAAGCAAAACTAATTGTAAAAAATACTATTAATAATTTTATAATCTTATTCATTTTAATTTTTTATATACGAGATGATAATAAAACCTATAACTGCAAATATCAATCCGCCTGTTCTTAATTGACTATTAGTCACATCATTTAATTTCAATAACATACTTTTCATTTTTGATGGGAATAAGGCATATAAAATACCTTCAATAAAAAGAAACAGACCAAAAGCTATAATTAGCTCCTTCATAGTATTTGGGATTTATTATTTAGGTTTAATATTTCCAAAAAATTTAAAGAATTCACTATCAGGAGATAAAATTACAGAAGTGTCACCACCTATTAACGCAGTTTCATAAGCTTGCATCGCTCTATAGAAAGCGAAGAATTCTGGGTCTCTACCAAATGCATCTGCAAAAATTTTGTTTCTTTCACCATCTCCTTGACCTTTCATGATCTCTGAATCTTTGTTTGCATTAGCTAGTAGAACTGAAACGTCTTTATCTGCTGTTGATGTAATAGTTACAGCCATTTCAGCACCTCTTGCTCTAAATTCTTTAGCTTCTTTTTCTCTTTCAGTTTGCATTCTTCTAAAGATTGCTTCACTGTTTGCTTCAGGTAAATCTGCTCTTTTAATTCTTACATCTACTATTTTAATACCAAAGTTTTTAGCTTCATTGTTTACGCCCTCTTGAATTAAAGCCATTTGTTTACTTCTATCTTTTGATAATAATGTTTGCAATTCTTGTTGTCCTAAAACATTTCTAAGTCGTGAGTTGATAATTGTTGCTAGTCTCGATCTTGCAACTCTTTCATTTCCAACTGAAATATAAAATTTTAATGGATCTGTAATTTGAAATCTTGCAAACGCATCAACAATCAATCTTTTTTGATCTGATGCAATTACTTCTATTGGTGGTGTATCTAAATTTAAAATTCTTTTATCTAGATAAACTACGTTTTGAACAAAAGGCATTTTAAAGTTTAAACCAGGGTTTAATATAATTTGTTTAGGATTACCAAACTGAAGAACGATTGCTTGATTAACTTCTTTAACTACAAAAATAGAGAAAAAAGTTAGTACTCCTATTACAATAATTACTGGTAATAAAATTTTTTGTATTTTCATATTAATTTACTGCTTTCTTTTTACCTAGCTCAGGAAGTGGTAAGTAAGGTACTACTCCTGATCCTGCTCCTTTTTCAATAATCACCTTGTCTATATCTGCTAAAACTTTTTCCATAGTCTCTAAATACATTCTCTCTTGAGTAACTTCTTTAGCTTTTGAATACTCATTATATATCGAAACAAATCTGCTAGCTTCACCCTCTGCTGCCGCTACAACTTTTTGCTTATAAGCTTCGGCTGCTTGCATAATCTTTGCAGCTTCCCCTCTTGCTCTTGGAATTACATCGTTCGCATAAGCTTCAGCTTCATTTTTAGATCTTTCCATGTCAGCTCTTGCTGCCTGAACATCTCTAAATGCATCAATTACTTGATCTGGTGGATCTGCTTTTTGCGTTTGAACTTGTGTAATTTGAATACCACTATTGTATTCATCTAATATTGCTTGAATAATTTCTTGTGTTTCAATTTCAATTTGAGCTCTGCCCTCTGTTAAAACTGGTTGAATTTCACTTTTAGCAATAACTTCCCTCATTGCCGTTTCTGCTGCAGCTTTCACTGTTCCTTCAGGATCCTGAATTTGGAATAAAAACTTCTTTGCATCTTTGATTACCCAGAATACAGAGAAATCTATATTAACAATATTTTCATCACCAGTTAGCATTAAACTTTCTTGAGGAACATCAGCAACCCCTCCATCTTGAGAAAAACCACTATCTCTTTCAGATCTAAAACCAATATCTATTCTATTAACCTTTGTAACTTTTGGTGTTTGAACAGATTCAACCGGGAACGGGATATGATAATTTAATCCTGGTTGAGTAGTTTTTACATATTTACCAAATCTAAGTACAACACCTTGTTCGTCAGGTAGCACTCTGTATAATCCGCTTGCTAGCCATACGAATGCTAGAATAATTAAAATTAAACCAATTGGTTTTCCTCCTGATGAACTTCCACCAGGTAAAAATTTATTTATCTTACTTTGAATTTCTCTTATAATTGCATCAATGTCTGGCGGTGTTGGTCCTTTTCCTGAACCGTTTCCTCCTCCAGGAGGTGTTCCCCATGGACTTTTACCTTTAAAATCATCTGACATATGACAAAGTATATAATGTCTTTGTCGAGAAAAACAAGTAATGATGAGATTATGACAGATAAAAAACCAGAACTAAGTGACGCAATGAAAAGGAAATTGGAGCCTAAAAAGTTCACAAAAAACCCAATATTAGGAACAAAATTTACAATTGCCATATCAAGTGCCAAAGGTGGTGTTGGTAAGTCTACTTTTGCAACAAATCTTGCTTTAGCATTAAAACAAATTGGCTGCAAAGTTGGATTACTTGATGCAGATATCTATGGCCCATCAATTCCAAAAATGTTTGACATTAATGAAAAACCAAAAAGTGATGGCCAAACTTTAACTCCAATTACTAAATATGATATTCAATGTATGTCAATAGGCTTTCTAGCCGATCAACAAACACCAATGATTTGGCGTGGACCTATGGTCACTAGTGCAATTAAAACTTTTACTCAAAAAGTAGGTTGGAAAGATTTAGATTTTATAATTGTTGATATGCCTCCAGGAACTGGAGATACTCAATTAACCTTTTCTCAAGAAATAAAGATGGATGGAGCAATTATTGTTTCTACTCCTCAAGAGGTGGCTCTACTAGATGTAAAAAGAGGGATTAAAATGTTTGATAAACTTGGTGTTAAAATTTTAGGCTTGATAGACAACATGAGTTATTTTGTTGGTGATGATGGTAAGAAATATAAAATATTTGGTGAGGGTGGTGTTAAGAGAACAGCAGAAGAATTTGGTAAAGAGTTTTTAGGAGAGATTCCAATTAATCCTGAGGTTGGAAAATGTGGTGATGAAGGAAAACCAATTGTAGAAGCTAACCCAGAACATGAAATTTCTAAAATTTATTTAAATTTTGCGAATAAAATTAAATTAATGTATCTCTAATTTAGATTTTTAAAAAATGTAACAATCTTATAATATATTATAAAATTATAAATAATGAAAAATTTAACATTAATAATCCCAGCTAAAAATGAGGCAGATTCATTGCCAACAGTATTAGAGGAAATCAAGGATTATCAATGTGAGATAATCATAATTTTAGAACCTACTGATACTGAAACAATAAATTCAACTAAAAATTATAATTGTAAATTAATTTATCAATCAGATAAAGGTTACGGAAATGCATTGATCGAAGGAATGAACAGTGTTGAAACGGAATACTTATGTATCTTTAATGCTGATGGTTCGTTTGATCCAAAATATTTGAATGAAATGTTAGGTATTTGTAAAAATAATATGGATTTGGTTTTTGCATCAAGATACTTAAGAGAAGGAGGGAGCGATGATGACACTTTCTTAACTAAAATAGGAAATTTTATTTTCTCTACAATTGGTAACATTTTTTTCTCACTTAAGTTATCAGATATTCTTTATACTTTTTTATTAGGAAAAACTGCATCATTTAAAAAATTAGAATTAGAATCTAAAGATTTTTGTCTTTGCGTCGAGATGCCTATTAAAGCTAAAAAACATAAAATGAATTTTATAGATACGCCAAGTTATGAAAGAAAAAGAATAGCTGGCCAAAAAAAAGTGAGTGAGTTTCGTGATGGTTTTAAAATTCTTACTTATATGATTAAAAGTTTTTTTAAGATCTAAATTATTTTATCTTTAAGTTCAAAAGAAATCATTAGTTCATTCCATTCTCTTTTTGACAAACCAGAACTATTAGGATCTACATCTTCACCTTTAATTAACTTTTGAATAATTTTTTTCCCTTTTGCAGATACTTCTGTGCCTCCAACTCTATAATCCATAAAAGCATCATAGGTTATAGGAACCCATTTTTTAACTGTATCCAACATTATATCTGCATAAACTCTTATTTCATATTGAGCATGACTATCAGCTCTAAGTCTCAAAAAATTCATTAAATTCAATAAGTCAGTTTTCCAGTACCATTGTGTATAAGTATTTAAAGTCAAATTCATTCTTGCAAGTTCTCTTGCTAAACCTTTTTTGCTTTCATCAATAGTTGTTCCATCAAATCTTTGATTAAGCATCATCTCGTAGTTATCATAAGTTCTTTCTGCATCATTTTTTAAAAGTTCTAAAACTTCTTTAGCTTGTTCTCCCTCAATAACATCTCCTCTACCCTGTCTGTTGCTTGATGATTGTGCTGCTAAATTTTCCGCTGATGGTAAATAAAATTCTTTATCCAATATTGAATACCTTGCTGAATACTCATTAACATTTGCTGTTCTATGTCTGATCCATTGGCGTGCAATAAAGATTGGTAATTTAACATGATATTTAATTTCACACATTTCAAATGGTGTGCTGTGCCAATGCCTCATTAAATATTTTATTAATCCACTGTCTGTTGAAACCTGCTTGGTTCCCCTTCCATAAGAAACTCTTGCAGATTGTACTATAGAAGTATCGTCACCCATATAGTCAATTACTCGTACAAAGCCATGGTCCAAAACTGGCATTGCCTCATAAAGAATTTTCTCTAATCCGGGTGCTGTTACCCTTTTAGTCTCATTTTTTTGTGACTGTTGGTCTAAAATATCTTTTGTTTGCTCTGTTGTTAATTTCATGATTTTATTTATAGAATCTTATTAATTAAATTTTATATTAAGTGGATAATATTTCCAACAGTTGATTTCACTATTAAAATAACTCCTCGGTATTGTGATAAATTTCATTTACCAACATTTCTGCACCTTTTTTAGACAGATGATGACTATCAAAGAAATAGATGTTCTTGTCACCGTGCGTCAAACATCTTCCTTTTATGAGGGTATTACAAAATACATTACTAGGATAAATTTTTATAAGGTTTTTATGTTCAAGTTTATCAAGAACATTAAACACATCTTTGTTTTCATCTTGGTATCTTTTAAATGATGTGGTTATTCGATTTTTTTTCATATAATCACTTGCATTTTTTGTATTTTTTGGAATGTCTTTCATTAGTTTTTTTGCTACATTGAACTTTACATCTGGTATTGGGTATATAATAATCACTTTAACATCGTTGTCTAAAAGCTCTGCAACAGATTGTATAAAACTATCTAAAATTGATTTATCATTTTTTTGATTAATAAGTACATTTGGTCCAAAATTACCTGAAAAATCTCTAAGATAATTTTTATATAAAGCACCTATCATTACTATTGAATTTTTATTTGATAATATTTGCAATTTAATTTTTTCCTGAGAATCAACATCACAATTCTTAATAACCTTTTTGGTTTTTTTAACTACTTTGTTAAAATTTGGTATGTAAAAACAACCAGTTCTATTCATATCTATGAAATTTATCTTTTTATCATTTAATTTTTTTAAAAGAGTACTACTGATACTTTCTAGTGATGAATCCCCAATTAAATATAATTTTTTTTTATGTTGCTTGTTAAATGAACAGTGATTATTTTTTCTATCAAAACATATGTTTCCATTATCGGTTAAAATTTCCCATGGTGCTGTCTTAAGTTCCTTTTTTAAAAAAACATGCAATCGATCTTCAAATCCTTGTGATTTAATTGTTAGAGTATAAAATGGTAGATAAGATATGATTAAAATTAAAATTATAGATATTAAAAATTTATTATTAATAATTTTTTTATTTCTAAATGGTTTCTCAATTAAAAAAAAAGTAGTTATAGATAGTATTATCATTAAAATAAATATTTCAAATTTATCATAATCACTAATTAATGGATGTTTGGTTCTAGCAAATGCAAGTAATGGGAAGTGCCATAAATAAAGAGAGTATGATATCAAGCCAGTTCCAACAAATAATTTACTGGACAACATTTTAGTAATAAATTCTTTCTCATTACTAAACCATAAAATTAACATAACTCCTATAATCGGACACAATGTATAAAGTGATGGGTGAGGTATTTTTTCATCAAAATAAATAATTGAACATCCAATTAATACAAAGCCAACTAATGTTAAAATTTCATTTAAATATCTATTCTTGGACCTAGTATAATTCATTTCAAGTTTAGCTAAAAATACACCAGCTAGTAATTCCCAGCTTCTTGTTGGTAGAGAATAAAAATTAAATGATGGATAATTTTGACTTCCCCAGTGTGAGATACCTAAACTTAAAATAAAACCTAAAACAAGTATTGGGGTAATGTATTTTTTAATAAATTTAAAACATAAAACTATAAAAACTGGAAAAATTAAATAAAATTGTTCTTCAACAGATAGCGACCACGTATGAAGAAATGGCTTAAGTAGCCCAATTTCTGTTCCGTATAATGTTCCAGTATAATGAAAGTAAAAATTAGATATAAAAAAAATAGAGGATAAAATTGAATTAGCATAGTCTACAAAGGGTATTGGTAATAAATATATCCATGCAAATAATATAGATATTAACATTATAAAGAACAAAACTGGGAGTATCCGTCTTACTCTTCTCTCATAAAAATGTGTGAAACTAAAATTACCTGTTAGAGACAATTCTTTAAAGATTAGCAATGATATTAAATAACCAGATATTACAAAAAAAATATCAACACCTATAAATCCTCCCTTAAATAAATTGTGCCCAAAAAATTTAAATTGAGCGTGATAAAGAATTACAGACACTACCGCTATTGCTCTAAGACCATCAATTTCAGGGCGATATGAAAGTTTCATGATTTATTAATTGAATGTTTTTTAATAAGTTTTATATTAATTATGTTGGTTTTCCAACTACGACGATAAACGAATTTCGTAATAACCATTACGGACGTGGGGGCAGTACCCACCACCTCCACCATTTACTATTTATGGGGGTGAAATAGGATCGACGGGTGACTAAAGGCTATTCTTTCGTTCGGGATTGTTCCACCGTAACGGGCTAAACTTTAAATGCTGACGAAAGTTACGCACTTGCTGCATAATTAACTTAGGTTAATTATAGAAGCACGGTCTGGGGCACCGGGTAACAGAACGCCCCTACTAATTTACAAATTTAGTTAAATCAGGTTTAAAATATTTAGGGCCCTTCATAACTTTT
>Ga0209709_10001343_pt1 | contig 22812 bp, 21 predicted proteins | sample ArcticOcean_MG_C_2_FD_187435 | JGI IMG/M metagenome (GOLD analysis project Ga0209709, IMG submission 187435) | Marine microbial communities from western Arctic Ocean - ArcticOcean_MG_CB4_136 (SPAdes) (version 2) | ecosystem: Environmental > Aquatic > Marine > Oceanic | place: Arctic Ocean...
AAGTTCAAAAGTAAAAACTGCACCGCATCCATTAGGGAGAATTTTTTTTGCAAGCTCATGATCTGGATGACTTTCAAGCTCAGGGTAGCTAACACTGGAAACAGCCTTATGCTGATTTAAGAAATTTACTATTTCTCTGGTTGTTTGCACGTGCCTATCCATTCTCAATCCAAGAGTTTCTACACCTTGCAGAATTAGAAAAGCTGTATGAGGACTCATGCAAGCACCAAAATCCCTTGCTCCTTCTTTCCTTGCTCTGTTAATAAAGGCGGCCGGCCCAAATTCTTCTGTAAAAACCATATCATGAAAGCCTTTATAGGGTTTAGAGAGTTGTGGGAAGTTGTTGTTTTGATCCCAGATAAAATTACCGCTATCAACAAGTAAACCTCCTATAACAACACCATGTCCTGAAAGGAATTTTGTAGCTGAATGAAATATCAAATCGGCTCCATAATTTATAGGCTTCATAAGATGGGGGGTAGTGAAAGTAGAATCTACTAAAAGAGGAATTCCACTGTCATGCGCTAGGTCTGATATTTGTTGTATATCCATCACGTCTAGTCCTGGATTTCCTAGCGTTTCTCCAAAAACAAGACGAGTATTGCCTTTAATGGCGTCTCTGACGGCATCAAGGTCTCTAAAGTCAACAAAAGATGTTTCAATCCCAAATCTTGGAAGGGTGTATTCCAGTAAGTTATGGCTTCCACCATACAGACAATTTGAAGCGACAATGTGTTGTCCTGAATTGACTATGGTAGCAATTGCTAAATGCAATGCTGCTTGACCGCTAGAGGTTGCTATAGAACCAATAGCTCCTTCAAGTGCAGATATCCTCTCTTCCAACACCGCATTCGTAGGATTGGTTATTCTTGAATATACATGTCCCGTTCTCTCAACATTAAAAATTCCTGCTGCTGATTCAGTATTTTCAAAGACAAAAGAAGACGTTTGATAGATGGGCGTAGCGCGAGCTCCATGTTCTTTATCTGGTCTTTGACCTGCGTGGAGAGATAACGTGTCTGGTTTTAAATCTTGAGGTTTTTTCATTTTTGTTCCTGGTGTAAGTCTTTAAATATAGCCAGAGCCATTAAAGGGTAAATAAACAATAAAGGCAGAGAGGTTATTAGAATTAAATCCATCGCGACTGAATGGTCTGAATAGATAACAAGTGCAGCGGGAAGAATTCCTAAAACTACAGCCCAAAATAGTCTTAACTCCTTATCCGGATCTTTTTGTTCGGATGAATTTTTTTGCACATGGTAAGCAATTACAAAAGACATTGAATCATAAGAAGTTGTTACAAATATAATAGTAATTACGCAAAATAAAAGCAGCATGAGATTATCAAAAGGCATGGTATGTACTATGCTTATAGCTGTATCAGCATGACCTGATTCTTTTAACGAGTCCATCACTCCAAAAACTCCATTTTGTTCAAGACTCATTGAATACCCTCCAAGGATCATGTAAAAAAGCCAAGTGCCTAATGAACCAAATATTAGCATTCCTAAGATTAATTCTCTTAAGGTCCTTCCTTTTGATATTCGGGCAATGAATAAAGCCACCAAGGGTCCAAAAGCAACCCACCACGCCCAGTAGAATATTGTCCATGCATCTGCAAAATCTGACTGTTCGAAAATACCCAAAGTACTCATATCCCAAAAATACCTGACTGTATAAAAAAGGCCATCTATAGATGATCGCAAGATATCTAAGCCAGGACCAATAAACAATATAATAATTAAAAAGAGTATGGCCAATAATAAATTAAGATCACTTAATCTTTTGATGCCTTTTGTTAGGCCCGAATAGACACTAAAACCAAAAAGTCCCACACAAAGAGCCAAAACTTGTAAATCCAATGAAAAGCTTTTCTCTATGCTAAAAATATCAGAAAAACCAGAACTTAACATGGGTATGTAAGAGCCAATAGTTCCTCCTGCAGCTCCTACTGTGGATATCACAAATATAAGATCAATTAATCTTCCTCCAAAAGTTTCTTCTATGTTCTTAATGCCCAGTCCTCTTAGACTAGAACTTAGTCTTAGAGTGCTTAATTTATATTTATAAAAGGCTATAGAGAGAGCTATGGCAGGTATGCCGTATATTGACCATGCACTAATTCCCCAATGAAATAATCCATAAGCTGTTGCTAGCGCAAATGCTTCATTCGAACCTGGTTCAATTCCGAAAGGAGGTATGTCAACATAATAGGCCCATTCAACTCCTGACCAATATACTAGTCCTCCACCTATACCTGAGCAGAAGAGCATTCCTATCCAGCTAAAATATGAGAACTCAGCCTTTTGATCTTGTCCTCCCAGCCTGTAGTGACCGTGCCTTGATATACAAATATAGAGTAAGAAGAAAAACGAAAAGATGGTTAAAATTAGATAGGCCGGTCCAAAAATACCTACAATATTATCGTAGGATTCCCCTATCAAGGTTTTAGCAGCCTCAGCGTCGTATAAAATAAAAAATGCAATTACAACTACTACCAATAAGCTAGTAATGAAAGTTATGTAATCAACATTTCTAGCACTAAAAGCTTTTAATATCTTCTCCATTTGATGAAGCATAACCTTCACTAAGCTAGAATGTAAGTGTGTCAAAAGAAAAAGAACAAGAAGTCTCTATTCAGACAGCATTTAATAATGCTGCCAGTCTTTTAGAGAAAGGAAATGTAGAGCTCGCAGAAAAGCAATTAGCAGAAATTTTGGGACGCTTTCCCGAAGAACCAAATGCATTGCGTTTAAGCGGTGTCTCGGCCTTACAACAAAACAAGCCTGAAATAGCATTAATACCTCTTCAAAAAGCCATAAAAGCAGCACCTGATTTTGCTAAAGCTCATCAGGACCTCTCTAACACCTGGGCTCAGCTAGGAGATCTAAAAAAAGCTGAGATCTGTTTAAAGAAATCTTTAGAAATAGATGGGAGTAATTTTTCTGGATGGAAGGATTTAGGAGACCTTTTGGCTGATCAAGGTAAAAATGAAGAGTCTGATAGGGCATACAAAAATGCCTTAGCCAGTGATAAGAAATATAAAGAACTTCAAAATGCAATGATGTTGGTCCAAAAAGGTCAACTAGGAGAAGCAGAGAAGATATACAGGCAGCTATTAGCAGAAGACCCTGAGAATGTTGATGCTTTGCGTTTACTCGCTCTTCTAGCTTCTAGAAGTGGGGCGCTAGACCAAGGAATAGCTATGCTCAGAAAGTGCACTGAGGTTGCTCCGGATTACGCTTTAGCCTGGGAAAACTTAGCTAAGCTGTACAGGCAAAAGGATGACCCTGAAAGTATAAAAATGGCGTCATATTGTTTTAAGAAAGCCACTGAGCTAAGACCAGATTGGGCGGAAGGTTGGGCGGGGCTTGGCACAATGCAAACAAGAAGTTCTCAACATGAAGCAGGAATCTCTTCCTATAAAAAATCGATTGAGTTGAAAATAAATCAACCCAGAGTCCATCTGAGTTTAGGTCATATATATAAGACAACAGGAGAGCTTAAAAAATCTATCAGTTCGTATAAGGAGGCCATAAAATACGATCCTAAATTTGGTGAAGCCTATTGGAGTCTTGCCAACCTTAAGACGTATAAATTTACAGATTCTGAAATAGAAGAAATGCAAGGCCAGGTTGGTGCAAAAGACCTTAATGAAAGGGAGCGCGTTCATTTCCTTTTTGCACTGGGAAAAGCATTAGAAGATATCAAAGACTTTAAACAATCATTTAAGTACTACCATAACGGTAATGAATTAAATCGAGGCAGAAGCACTTATGACCCTAAGGCGATTGAAGCTCTTACAGCAAGATTAATCACTTTCTTTGATGCAAGTTTATTTTCCAGCACAGCGGGTTGTGGTTATGATTCAAAAGATCCTATTTTTATTGTTGGTTTGCCTAGGTCAGGGTCCACTCTGGTGGAGCAAATACTATCAAGTCACTCTGCTGTCGAGGGAACCATGGAATTACCTAACATGATGAATATAGCTAGAAAAATGGGTAACAGCACTAAAGATCAGACGGCCTATCCGGAGGTTATATCTGAATTACCCGAACAGGATTTAAGTTTTTTAGGTAAATCTTACATAGAAGATACACAGTTCCTGAGATCAGGCTTGCCTTTCTTTATTGATAAAATGCCCAATAATTTTAGCCACATAGGATTAATAAAATTAATATTACCTAATGCAAAAATAATTGATGCCAGAAGAAACCCTTTGGATACTTGTTTTAGTTGCTATAAGCAACTGTTTGCGAGAGGCCAAGTTTTCACTTACGATCTACCTGAATTAGCCAGGTACTACATTAATTATGTCAAACTAATGGATCACTGGGATGCAACGCTTCCTGATTTTGTTTATAGAGTTAATTACGAGAAAATGATCACTAATCAAGAAGAAGAAACTAGAAACCTTTTGAACTTCTGTGAACTAGAATTCGAAGATAGAACTTTACAGTTCTATAATACAAAAAGAGCAGTAAAGACTGCTAGTTCTGAGCAAGTTAGGCAACCTATTTATAAAAAAGGTCTCAATCATTGGAAAAACTTTGAAGAGGATCTTCTAATTCTAAAGAAATCTTTAGAACCAATAAAAGAACGCTTTGGACTCCCTGACTAGTCTTTTTGCCTTTACCGTATACAATAGCGGCTCATTTTTTTAACAACATGAAAAAAACGTACAATAAAATAGTATTGGCTTATTCAGGAGGACTTGATACCTCTGTGATACTTCATTGGCTTAAAGAGACATACAAGGCTGAAGTAGTCGTTTTTACAGCAGACATAGGGCAAGAACACGACCCGGTTCTGGTTGAAGAGAGAGCTAATTCAATTGGAGCTTGCAAGGTTATTATCGAAGATCTGCAAGATGAATTTGTAAGTAATTACGTATTTCCAATGTTTCGAGCTAACACCGTCTATGAAGGTGAGTATCTTTTAGGCACTTCTATAGCACGACCTCTTATAAGCAAGAGGTTGGTAGAAATAGCAGAGCAAGAAGGAGCTGATGCCATTGCTCACGGAGCGACAGGGAAGGGTAACGATCAGATAAGATTTGAAATAGGTTCCTATTCACTTAACCCATCAATTGAAGTTATAGCGCCTTGGCGTATCTGGGATTACGTATCAAGAACTGATTTAGTTAATTATTGCAAAGAACATCAAATAGATATTGATGCCAGTCCTGATGACCCGTTGTATTCTACAGATGAAAACCTACTTCATACTTCTTACGAAGGAGGTGTCTTAGAAGATCCTTCGATTGAAGCACCTGAATCAGTTTGGCAAAGAACTGTTAACATCATGGATACCCCTGATACAAAAACTGAAGTAAAAATAGATTTTAGAAATGGCGATCCTGTTGCTGTAGATGGACAATCACTAAATTCTTCAGAGATTTTATCGTTACTAAACGACATGGCCGGTAAGAACGGAATAGGAAGACTGGATCTTGTCGAAAATAGATTTACCGGAATGAAATCCAGAGGCTGTTATGAAACCCCAGGAGGAGCTTTGCTGCTTAAGGCCCATAGAGCAATTGAATCAATTACTTTGGATGGACATGTTGCACATCTTAGAGATGAGTTAATGCCTAAATACGCCCAACTAATTTATGATGGTTTTTGGTGGAGTCCTGAACGTGAAGCTCTGCAAGCATTTATAGATAAAACTCAAGAAAAAGTAACTGGCTCAGTAACTCTTAGCCTGCTAAAAGGTAATATAAATATTAAATCAAGGACTTCAGATTTTAGTTTATACGATCCAAAGGTTGTTACTTTTGAAGATGATGAAAACACCTATGATCAGGCTGACGCTTCTGGGTTTATTAAAATTAATTCATTGCGTTTGCGATTAAACGCAAAAAGAAATAAATAACTTAGTCAATAACTCCTAATTTCTTTTGTAACTTCGTGTTGGAAGTGGTGTATCCGAAAGGCACTCGTTCACCAGGAAAGCATCTCTTATAAGCATGTTGTACTGCCAGCGTGGTTTCATGAAAACCTGAAAGAATTAGATCTAGTTTTCCAGGGTAATTATTTATATCACCAACAGCAAATATACCATCCACGTTTGTCTCAAACTTTTCCGTATCCACGCTGATCTTTTTCCCTTCCAGATCTAATTTCCAATTCACTATTGGTCCTAGTTTTTTATTTAGGCCAAAGAGGAAAATAATTTCATCACAATGAAGATCTTCAAATTCTTTTGTTTCAAAGTTTTTGATTGAAACTCCACTTATTGCATCGTCACCAATAAGAGATTCTATGACGTATGGTGTTTTAAGATTAACTCCACCTTCTTTGATCAGCTTTCTCATTTGAGATTCCGTATTGGGTGCTCCTCTAAATTCATCTCTTCGGTGTATTAAAGTAACTGATTTAGCAATACCTGAAAGATCAACTGTCCAGTCTAGGGCGCTGTCCCCTCCGCCAAAAATAAGTACGTCTTTATCTGCATAAAGACTCTTATCTCTAACGGCATAAGAAACTCCTTTTCCAATAAACCTATCAGGATCTTCTATGTTGGGTGGCCTTCTGGGTTCAAACGAACCAGCACCGGCTGCTATAAATATATTTTTTGCTGTGAACTGATTATTCTCTGATGTTGTGATTGTCCAGTCAGATTCTTCTCCTTCAGAATTTAAATTTTCTGATAATGACTCCACTCTTTGATTTAAAAATATTGAGTAATCAAAGGGTTTGATTTGCTCAAGAAGGGCACTAACGTGTTCTTCAGCAGTTTGCATAGGAACACCCGGTATGTCGTATATTGGTTTATCTGGATAAAGTTCAGCACATTGGCCTCCAATTTTATCGAGATTATCTATCAGAATGCATTTTAATCCGAGTAAGCCAGCTTCAAATACAGTAAAGAGCCCTACAGGACCTGCTCCTATTACAATAATGTCTGCTTCTTCTACTTTGCCCATTTATCTAACTTGCATACCAGCAAAAGCTCCACTGTCAGGTGATAACATAAACACTCCTTCATCTCCTCCAGCTGCTAAGATCATGCCTTCAGAAGTTCCAAATCTCATTTTTCTAGATTTAAGATTATTAACACACACAACCATTTTCCCTTCCAGCTGTTCTACTTCATAGGCATTTTTGATGCCCGCAAATACTGTTTTAGTTCCAAATTCTCCCAGGTCTAGATTCAGTTGAAGTAATTTGTCAGCTCCTTCAACGGGTTCAGCAGATACTATTTTAGCTACCTTAAGGTCAATCTTCATGAAGTCTTCTATTGTTATTTCTTCCATTATTTCTTTGGTTTAATTAATTGTTCAATACTTTTGTCCTCTATCCTTCCTAGTAACGGTTTAAATTGATTAATGTTATGGTCCAGAAGGTTTTCATCAATACTGTCCCACGTATATCCATCATCTTTAAAGAAAGTTGCTATCTTATCCGTTAGCACCGGAGTAACTGGTGTCAGCATTATAGCGAGTATACGAAATAAATTTAAAGATGTAGTGCATATTTCTTGAACAAGTTCATCTTTAGGGTTGTCCTTACTTAAAACCCAGGGTTGCATTTTATCAACGTATTGATTTGCTTTGTCTGCAAGCGACATTATTTCTCTCATGGCTTTATTAAAATCTCTTGCCTCATAAAGAATCTTTATTGCTGCTGCTGCTGTAACAAATTGTTTTACAAGTTCAGCATTATGCAATTTTGATGCGAGGGTATTATTAAAATCTTTATTAATAAATCTAGCAGAACGACTTCCTATGTTTATAAACTTACCTACAAGATCAGAATTTACACGTTGTTTAAAATCTTCTAGATTTAAATCCATGTCATCTACACCAGGTCCAAGTTTTGTTGCAAAATAATACCTTAGATACTCGGGATCTAGGTTTTCCAGATAAGTCCTAGCCAAGATAAAAGTACCTCTAGATTTTGACATCTTCTCTCCATTTAATGTCAAGAATCCATGCACAAATACCCCATCTGGTGTTTTAAAATTAGAATGTTTCAGCATTGCAGGAAAAAAAAGAGTATGAAAATACATTATATCTTTGCCTATGAAGTGGTAAATTTCATACTCACTATCGGGCTTCCAACACTCTTTGAATGTTTCCGTGTCCCCAATCTTGTCAAGATAGTTCTTGTGACTAGCCAAATAACCTATAGGAGCATCTAGCCATACGTAGAAGTATTTATTTTCATGCCCTGGTATAGAAAAACCAAAATAAGGTTCATCTCTGCTTATGTCCCAATCTCTAAGTTCTCCATCAAGCCATTCGGATAATTTATTTATCACTTGCGGCTGCACGAACGAACTGTCTATCCAGTTATTAATGGAATCTTTTAGCTCACTTAATTTAAAAAATAAATGCTCTGAGTCTCTAATTTCAGGGACACTATCACTCAGCACGGATAAGGGTTTTAATAATTCTGTAGCATCATAAGTCGCACTGCAAACTTCACAATTATCTCCGTATTGATCATCGGCGTTACATTTTGGGCAAGTTCCTTTTACGTATCTATCAGATAAGAACATATCTTTTTCTTTATCGAATAGTTGTTTAATTACCTTTACTTCTATTAAGTTTTTTTCTTCGAGACGTTTAAAAATAAGTTCAGAGAGCTCTTTGTTTTCCTCGCTGTGGGTAGTATAAAAATTTGCGTGGTCTATATTAAATTGTTCTAAAGTTTCTTTGTGATCCTTATAAATTTCAGCAATTAATTCTTCGGGAGTTATCTTAAGCTCTTCAGCTTTAAGCATTATTGGCGTACCGTGGGCATCGTCTGCACAGACATAAGTACATTCATTACCATTAATTTTTTGGAATCTTACCCATATATCAGTTTGTACGTTTTCAATGATATGGCCCAGGTGTAAGGGAGAATTTGCATACGGGAGAGCGCTTGTTACAAGTATTTTTCTATTTTTTTCTTTTAAAGACATATTGAACCTAAACCAGCAATGCTAGAATGATGAATTATAACTCAGTTAAACTTGATGATTCATAGATAAAAGATGTCCAACAATCAAAACGCTTTAAGAATTCCTGAAACTTTAAGAAAGGTTAAGAATATTGTGGGCGTTTTTTCTGCAAAAGGAGGAGTAGGGAAGTCAGCTATTTCGCTTAATTTAGCTATTGCTCTTAAAGAAAAAGGCTTAAAAGTCGGTTTGATTGATGCTGATATATATGGCCCCAGTCAGCCTTCTATGCTCGGATTATCGCCAGGTGATTTAAAAGTTAAAGATGAAAAGATTATATCTCCTATAGAAAAGAAAGGCGTTAAATTTATTTCAATGGGTTTAATTTCAAGTGAAAGAATGCCTGTGATATGGCGAGGACCTATGGTTAGTGGTGCAGTGATGCAATTACTCTCTCAAACAGACTGGGGCGAGTTAGATTTCTTAATTATTGATACGCCGCCAGGAACAGGCGACGTGCAGTTAACTCTTCTTCAAAAAATACCTATAACAGCTACTTTGGTTGTAACCACACCTCAGAAAGTTTCAATCTCAGATTGCAGAAAAGGTATTGAAATGATTAAAAAACTAGACGTACCAATATTAGGGTTAGTTGAAAATATGAGTTGGTTTGAACCCAATGACACAGAAAAAAAATATCATATTTTTGGAAAAAATGGAGGCATGGAGTTGGCTAAGGATTACGATCTAGATCTATTTGGACAAATCCCATTGGTAGAATCAGAAGAGGATGTCTTGCTTTACGATATTCCTAAACTAAACTCCTTATTCAATGATTTGGCGGAAAAGACCATGAAAAGCATTGCTATATTAAATAAAACTAGGGTAGAAAAAATACCTCAAATTCAAACCAGAGAATGATTAAAATTCTTATAATATCTGCAGGACTTGTATTTTCTTTAAGTGCATATGGCGAGGTTGATCCTTTTGAAGATATTAACCAAGTAACGCATAAATTTAACACTAAGATTGATGAAAGTTTTGCTGCTCCAATTGCAGAGATTTATGTCAAGATAATGCCGGATAAATTAGAAATTGGAGTCAGTAATTTTGTAGCCAACTACGAAGATGTAAATATTGGACTTAACAACCTCTTACAAGGAAAAATTAAAGACGGTTTCTCTGATATAGGAAGACTTTTGGTGAACTCAACTATAGGCGTATTAGGTTTTGTGGACGTCGCTTCAAAAATGGGCCTAGAAAAACACGATGAAGATTTCGGGCAAACATTGGGATATTGGGGCATTAGTTCTGGTCCTTACATTGTCTTGCCTTTTCTTGGTCCAAGCTCCCTAAGGGATACCGTTGCCGAGATACCTGATGCGTTTCTTGGAGGATTATTTTTTGTTGACCATGAAAGAACAGCTTATGAACTAACTCTAGTAGATTTATTAGAAACAAGAGCAAGATACTTAGGCATGGAATCTTTGGTAATTGGAGATGAGTATTTATTTTATAGAGATGCTTATTTTCAGAATAGAGAGTACGAAATTCTTGATGGAATAATGGATGATAATTTTGAAGATTTTGAAGATTTCGATTAAATTTACTTTTTATTTTTTAATTTAGATTGGATAAAATCATTGTGACTTATGTGAATAAGATCAGCAATTTTTCTCACTACATGCTCTTCATACTTATCTAAATGGCCGTCAGCGAAAGCTATTCTCCATAATTGATCTACTAGGTTTATTTTTGATTCATAATCAAAATTATCATTTACTTCTTTAGTGTATTCGTAAAGAGAAGTTGATTCTTTAACTGCCTTCTCTGCATTTTCAATTAAATCCTGAATTTCTGTGGCTTCCAACGTATAAGCCTTAAGTAGCATTTCCTTTAACAAATTAACTTCAGATTCATCAAATACTTTATCTGCTAGAGCAACTTCGATTATAAGTGCTGCACAAGTCTTATCTATTTTTTGGGATACTTGTTCCTTTACAGATACTTCTTCGGAAGTTTTACTAAAAATAGATCTTATTTTTTTTAACATAGTTCTTTGGTTTCATTAATTAATAAGTTTAACTTCTCCATTGGATACATACCATCATCAATATTGGCTAGGGTGTTTCTCGCCTTCTTTGCATGTTTAGTATTTTTAAAAAGACCCATTAAGTGCTTTGTAATGTAACCCAATTTATTTCCATTTCGAATTTCATTTTCCATATAAGGAAGAAGGCCTTCTAGAATTTCTGCACGAGTTGGTATCCGATTACTTCGTCTGTAAATTTCTTTGTCAACATTCACTAAAGGGTAGGGGTTTGCATAGGCCGATCTTCCAACCATTACACCGTCTACTCGCTTTAAGTGCTCTAAGGCGTCATGCGTTGTCTCGATCCCGCCATTAATAATCACTTCAAGGTCAGGGAAGCTATCTTTTAGACGATAAACTCTTTCATAGTTTAAAGGAGGTATCTCTCTGTTGTCCTTTGGGCTTAAACCTTTCAACCAAGCCTTACGCGCATGAATAATAAAAGTTTTGCAGCCTGAATCTTTTACAATTTTTACAAATTTATCTAGATCTTTATCTTCATCCATTTCATCCACACCGATTCTGCATTTAACAGTGACTGGAATTTTTACCGTTTTGATGAGCAATTCAAGACAATCTCTTACTAATTCTGGCTGTTTCATCAACACAGCTCCAAAAGACCCACTTTGAACCCTTGGGCTCGGACAGCCTACATTTAAATTGATCTCATCAAAGTCTCTCTCTTCTGCAATTACAGAAGCTTCTTGAAGGGCGACAGGATCACTTCCTCCAAGCTGAATGGCTAAAGGATGTTCCGATTCATGAAAATTTAACAAATCATCCTTATTACCATGTATCACCGCATTAGCGTGAATCATTTCAGTATAAAGGAGCATTTCCTTTGACAGAGTTCTTAAAAAATAACGCTCATGACGATCAGTACGATCCATCATGGGCGCAATAGAGAACTTTCTGTCCAATGGATAGATTATTTTATTCTTGGGAACTCTGCGTTATAAAAATCAAAGAAGAAGTACATAATTATTGTGCATATGACTAAAGTTATTAGCATAACTGGCAGTCCAATTTTAGCCCACTTTAAAGGCGTAATGGCCAACTCAGGATTGCCTTCTCTTTTAGCAAGTCGTTCAGATACGGTAACTATGTATACATTAGCTGTCGATCCTATGTGAGTTCCATTTCCACCCATTCCAACGCCCAAGGCCAATGCCCACCACAAAGAATAAATTTCAATACCAGAAGCTTCTATGGCCAGTAGTATAGGTATCATAGCCGCAGTGAAAGGGATGTTGTCAATTGCGGCAGACATAATAGCCGCTACCCACATCAGAACTATCGTTGCTAATAAGAGATCATTTGGATCACGTACAAACTCTACAATAAATTGTCCCAAGTAAGCCAAGAAATGACTTTGTTCAACACCGCCTACTATTATGAATAATGAGATAAAAAATAATAATAAAGTCATTTCAACTTCTTTCATGACTTCATCTAATTCAACATTCTTTGCTAAAAAGCATATAAGAACGAAACCTGCTCCTGCAACCATCCATGGCTGCCAATGTATGGCATCATGACTGACGAATAGTATGACTAGCAATCCAAGCACTAAACATGATTTGTTCCACAAACTTTTGTCTTTGTAAGGAACTTCTTCATCAAAAGTTCCCTGAGGTTCAATAGCTAATTCTTCACGACAAAGGTATTTTAAAGCAAACAAGGTTCCGAGCCAGGCAACAAAAACAATTCCACCCATGTATTGAAAAAATGTCATAAAGCTAATTCCTACAGCGCTTCCTATCATTAGATTGGGAGGGTCGCCCACCAATGTTGCAACACCTCCTGTATCTGAAAGAAGGGCGGCAGCCATTAAGTAAGGTATTGGCGTTACCTTCATTTTTTGAGCTATAAGAACAATTAAAGGACCAAAGATTACGACCGTTGTGACATTATCAAGCAAGAGAGAAAGTAAGGTTACTGCAGTTCCTAGTAAAGCCATGAGTAAGAATTGCCTGCCTTTAGCAAATCGTCCTATTTGAGCAGCCATTCTTTCAAAGCCACCTGTAGTTATCATTATCGATACTATCGCCATCATACTTCCTAGTAAAAATATAACGTTCCAATCTATTGCTTCAAAAGCTGCATCCGGGTCATAAAATCCATAGTATTGTCCCACCAATAACATGGCTCCAGCTCCTGCCATGGCAACTTTACTTCTGTGATAGCCATGCAGAGTTTCAGTAAAAATTAGAATAAAACTCACAATAAGAACTATCCCTGATACGAGCATGCCTTGATCCATTACAATAGCTTCCATAATTCATCCTGTATTAAAAATGTATTTTAAACTAAGTTGAGTTATCTTAAAATCAATAACTTATGATATCTCTTCATCCTTCTTCAGAATTTAAACCCGAAAACCAAAACGTTTCTAACTTAGAAAAAATATATCTTGTTTTAAAAGATGGTGAAATTCTTGTAAATAATGGCACGAACATAGCGGTTCTTACTGGAGATGAATACACGTGGTCCGGAATGGAGTCTCTCCAAGAATTATTTATTGGCTTCATTGAAAACAAGGCTTGTTATGTAGTTGAGCTGACGAGTACAAGTCCGTGCGTAGAAAATACACAACTAAGCCCATTACGATCTTTATTAGGTGCGGTTCCTGATAATATTTTTACTATATGTTCCAGGAGTCTTCAACTCATTGACTGGTTTAAGCATCATCAATTTTGTGGTCGTTGCGGTAATAAAATGAAGATGCATGAATCTGAAAGGGCAATGTCTTGTTCTTGTAATGCCGGTCTTAATTATCCTAAAATTTCGCCTTGCGTCATTGTTCTAGTAACAAAAGAAGACAACCTTCTCTTGGCCCATAATAAGAATTTTCCAGGTAAATTTTATAGCACCTTGGCTGGTTTTATTGAACCCGGAGAAACAGCTGAAGACGCTATACACAGAGAGATAGGAGAAGAAGTGAGTATTAAGGTAAAAAATATTAAATATTACGGAAGCCAGTCTTGGCCTTTTCCAAGTCAGTTAATGCTTGGCTATCATGCAGAGTATGAATCTGGAGAAATCTTACCGGACGGAGAAGAAATAGATGAGGCAGATTGGTTTAATTATCTTGAATTGCCGGCGGTTCCTTCAGGCAAGATATCGATATCAGGAATGTTGATAGAACACTTCCTTGATATCAAAAAAAATAACTAGAAACTTATTTATTCCTTGGGTCGTTAGAAGCTCTGCCCCAATCCTTGGCTTTCTTAGCAGGTTCTTCCACAACAGAACTTTCTTCTTGCTTAGGTTCCTTAACAGCAGTTTCTTCTTGCTTGTCTTTCTTAACAACCTTCTCTTTAGAAGTTTTCTCTTGCTTAGGTTCCTTAACAGCAGTTTCTTCTTGCTTGTCTTCCTTAACAACCTTCTCTTTAGAAGTTTTCTCTTGCTTAGGTTCCTTAACAGGCTTCTCTTTTACAGGAGTTTCTTCAACATCAGATTTCTTTTCAACCTTTGAAACAGTAGAACTTTTTTGCGTTCTTCTTTTGGTTTCGTTATCAGAGGAGCTATCTTTTTTTCTTGATGACCTGACAGGCTTGCCACTATCTACATTGCCGTCTATCTCAGTTATTATTTTTTCTTCAGGAATAACATTGCCATTCTTTTCTACATTTTCTTTAGGTGGAGTTCTTCTTGGTCTGGGTTTAGGTTTTGTACTTTTTAGTTTCTCGTTAGTATTTCCGTTCGCCTTAGCCTGGTTAACTTTTTTATCGTTATCAGAATCTTTTTGATTGTTCCTTTTATCTGATTGAGTTCTTTCTCTGGAATCACTTCTATTGTTCGCAGGCTTCTTCTTAGAAAGCTCAGATTTATTATTAGTTTTATTCTCTTCAGATGCTTTCGGTTTAGCATTGGGATTCCTCCTGGCTTGATTAGAAGTATTTTTTCTTGGAGCGCCTTGTTGGGGTCTATTTTGATTATTTCTTCTAGTGTTTCGTCTAGGATTAGGTTTTGGTTTTGGTTCCTCTTTTTCTTTCTTTGTAAGTGAATTTATGAATTTTTTAAGAAATCCATCTTTTTTACGTCTTGGTTTTTTTGGAGGCTTAATATTAACAGCAGGTGTTTCTTGTCTGGTCTTTCTTTGGGGGTTGGTAACCTCAGGAGCTGAGTTTCCAACTTCATCTTGAATTTCATAACTGGCTGAATCCTTTAGTTTCTTATCATCGTCTCTTAGTCTTGTTACTTCAAAACGATTATCAGATCTTGTTGGATCTGAAACAACCACTATTCTGACGCCCGTTCTCTCTTCAATTTCATTTACTCTGGGTCTTCTTTCGTTTAGTAAGAAGATGGACATATCTGGAGAAACTACAGCTCTAACTTCACCGCTTTTCTTTTTGCCTGCTTCTTCTTCTATTAGCCTTAATACAGCCGTAGAAAGACTTGCTACATCCTGAGACCACCTTTCCTGAAGAGAAGGCCTTAGTCGCTGCCTAGACATTTCCATAAGACCAAATCGTGAAATACGACCAACTTGAGTTTTAGCTCTATCAATTGAAAGAGAAGACCATAATTTATCTTCAATGGCTCTTTTGTTTCTTAAAGAGAGCATGTCAATGAAATCTATAACTATCAGGCCACCCATGTCTCTTAAACGAAGTTGTTTGGCAATCTCTACTGCAGCTTCTAAATTTGTATTCAAAGCTGTTTCCTCTATGTCACTTCCTTTCGTAGATTTTTTTGAATTTATATCGATAGCAACCAAAGCCTCAGTTTGATCAATCACGATTGACCCCCCGCTTGGTAAAGTAACTTCTCTCTGATAAGCAGTTTCTATTTGACTCTCTATCTGGTAACGAGTGAATAGTGGTGTTGCTTCATCGTATCGCTTAATTCTATCTTCAAAATCAGGCATAAGTTTCGAAGTAAAGTCATGTGCTTTTTCAAATGCCTCATCAGTATCAACTAACACCTCAGTTATGTCCGATCTTAAGAAATCTCTAAGAGACCTAGAAACTAGGTCATTTTCTCTGTAAATTAAAAATGGAGCCTTTCTTAACTGATTAGCTTCTTGAATGGCATCCCAAAGGTTAAGCAAATAATCCAAGTCCCATTGCAATTCTTCTAAACTGACTCCTTCTCCAGCCGTTCTTAAAATAACTCCCATGCCTTCTGGTACATCCAGAGAACGCATTTTTTTTCTCATATCATCCCTGGATTCGCCTTCTATACTTTTAGAAATACCACCGGCTTCAGGGCTATTTGGCATCAAGACTAAGTAGTGTCCTGGTAGAGAAATAAAAGTACTGAGAGCCGCACCTTTAGTGCCTCTTTCCTCTTTTTCTACTTGAACAATTATTTCTTGGCCTTGAGATAAGCATTCGTTAATGACGTTCTTACCATTTTTATTCTTTTGATATTGTGGTGCTAATTCCTTTACTGAAAGGAATCCGTGTTTCTCTGATCCAAAATCAATAAATGCAGCTCCTAAGCTTTGTTCTGCTCTGGACACTCTCCCTTTGTAAATATTTGATCTCTTTCTTTCTTGTCCTATCTGTTCCATGTCAAAGTCATAAATACTTTGTCCATCAACAAGTGCCACACGCAATTCTTCAGGTTGCGTTGCGTTTATCAACATTCTTTTCATTTTTTTTCCTTATAGGAAAGCAGGAAAGCTTTAAATTGCTTTATGATATAAATAAGTTAACTTAATACTTTATTTATCGGATCTGGTAGGCGAATTATAAAAATGATGTCGTCACACCTACGTGACTGTAATTCTTTTATTAATAGAGCTTATAACCCTTTTCTGCTTTAATTTTTTAAATAATTTATTACTACGTCTTACTTTTAATGTTTAATTGCGTAAATACTTAATCAAAATAACATAATTGAGCATATTATTATACTTTTCCTTACACCGATAAAAAATGAGCATTGTATTCAACCCCGTTCAAATTTACACAGTTACTGAAGATTATTCAGGAACAAGGCTAGATAATTGTCTTCTTTCAAAAATGAAGGGTATCCCTAGAAGTAAAATTTATTCCATAATAAGAAAAGGAGAGGTGAGGGTTAATAAGTCTCGTTGTAAGCCCAGTCAAAAGCTACAAATAGGTGATGAGGTTCGCATACCACCATATTCAAATGAACATAAAGTAACCAAAAAAGCTGAAAATATTTTAAAAGATAAGCTGATTAACAGCATCATAGTAAAAGATAAAAAGTTTATTATATTAAATAAACCAGTTGGAATCGCCAGTCACGGAGGTAGTGGTATTTCCTTGGGAGTAATAGAAGCCTTCAGGCAAATCGATAGGAGTTACAAGGAGGCCCAATTAGTGCATCGATTAGATAAAGACACTTCAGGTTGTTTGGTTATAGCCTTAAGAAAATCTATATTGAGAGAATTTCACAAGGAAATAAGAGAAGGCCGTGTGGATAAAGACTATTTAGCTTTAGTGAAAGGAAGGTGGCCAGAAAGCATAAAAACAGTAGAAGTTAGTTTACTTAAAGACAGATTAAAATCTGGAGAAAGAGAAGTTCAAATTGATCCAAGAGGAAAAAATTCAATTTCACATTTTGAAGTAGTGACGGCTAAAAAAACATTAAGTTTAGTTAAATGCAGAATCATTACTGGCAGAACACATCAAATACGTGTTCATGCCACACATTCAGGACATCCCATAGTTGGTGATATAAAATATGGAGATAAGAATTTTAATAAGGCTTTAAAATCTGATATTAATAGAATGATGCTCCATGCGCATGAAATAAAATTCAAGAATATGAAAATTGAAGCAACTACAAAAGTTCCTGATGACTTTGTTAAATTAATGAAGAAACATGACTAACTACTTAAATTTAAGAGAAGGAAAATTCCCTATAAAATTAGAAACATCTATAGAGGGCCTATCCGATGGTTTAAATTTAGGAACTCTTAAGAATCCATTGAACATAAACCTGTCGATTGAAAAGCTGTCCTCTGATTTATTTTCTTGCAAAGGAGTTATCGATTCGTGCTTCCTTAACACCTGCCAAATATGCTTAAAAGAGACAGAAATTAATGTCACTTTAGAAACAGACTTAATTATTAAAGATGAAGAAGTCTTGTTAGATTTTTCTAACAAACCAGATGAAAGTCATTTTCAAAATCTAAAATACTTTCAAATAGAAAGGCTCGTTGAAGAGGAAATTTGTTTAAACTACCCCAGCGTTATCAAGTGCAATACTGAAGATTGTTCGGATTTTACTAAGCCTGAAAAAGAAGAAAAGTTGCAACCTTTTAAAAAAATTAGAGACTTGCTAGAGTAGTTCATCTAAAATCCGCGCCGGAGACACCTTATGGCAGTACAAAAAAGTAAAAAATCAAAGTCTAAAAAGCTACAACGAAGAGCACACCAATCTTTATCAAACCCTACTCTTTCTACGGACAACGTTACCGGGGAAAGGCATTTGCGTCATCAAATGACTGCAGATGGATTTTACAGAGGAAAAAAGGTTGTGGAAGTGAAGCAACCTAAAGAAGAATCTGAAGAATAGCTCCATTAATGAACCTTTCTAAATCTGCTTTAGTTTTTCCAGGGCAGGGCTCCCAATCCTTAGGAATGCTTAAGGACTACTTCGATAATAAAACAATCTTTTCCGAGACCTTTGATGAAGCAAAAGAAATCTTGGGTGTTGATTTTAAATCTTTAATTTTTTCTGATAAAAATGAAGACCTCTCTAGAACCGAGATAACACAACCCTTAATGTTAGCTTCTAACATAGCTTTATGGAGAGAGCTTGATCTTAATCCAAAGTCTTTTGGCGCCATGGCTGGTCACTCATTGGGGGAATTTGCAGCTTTAGTGGCGGGAGGGGTTATAGAGTTTCATGATGCATTGAATATTGTTTCTATTAGAGCAAAACTTATGCAAGAAGCCGTTCCTGAGGGAGGGGGGGCTATAGCCGCTATAATTGGACTCAATCAAGATGCAATAGAATTAATTTGTTTGGATATTACCAATTCAGAGCAAGAATTAGTAAGTCCAGCTAATATTAACTCCCCAATTCAAATAGTTATATCTGGAACTTCTAAAGGTGTTGATTTAGCAATAGAACGTTGTAAAAAAGAAGGAGCAAAGCGAGCATTGCCATTGGCAATGAGTGTTCCAGCTCATTGCAAGCTGATGAGTGATGCTGCTATAAAATTTTCTGACCATCTTGAAAAGATTAAATTCCAAGCTCCAAGTATTAAAATATTCCAAAATTATGATGCTGCTTACACAATGGACGTGGAGAAAATAGCAACCAATTTAGTTCATCAAATAGACAATCCCGTGCGCTGGGTAGAGATAATTAATAATATTAATACTTTGAGTATAAACACTTTTATTGAATGCGGACCGGGAAAAGTTTTAAGTGGCTTAGTTAAAAGAATAGTGAATAATGTTGAAATTATTAGTCTCGATGATTACTCTACTTTTAAAGAAATTTTCGATAAACAGAAATGAAAAAAGTTTTTATAACGGGAGCGAGCAGAGGGATAGGTAATGCTATTGCAAAATCTCTCTTAAAAGAAAATTATACGGTTATAGGCACCGCCACTTCCTCTAAAGGAGTAGAGCAATTAATCGCAGAAGGCATTTTAGGATATAAGTTAGAACTGGATGATCTAGAGAGAATTAATGCCTCGTGGGAAAAAATATCAGACGAGCACTTAGACATTGATATCCTTGTAAATAATGCAGGCTTTACCCGAGATAATTTAATCTTGAGAATGTCGGAAGATGAATGGAATGATGTGATGAACGTTCATTTAAATGGAATGTTTAGGATAACAAAACGTCTACTTAAGCCTATGTTAAAAAAAAGATGGGGAAGAATAATTAATTTATCTTCTACCTCAGCAGTTTTAGGAAATAAAGGACAAGCAAATTACGCAGCTGCTAAAGCAGGCATAGAGGCTTTTTCTAGATCTTTAGCCAGTGAAGTTGGCAGCAGAGGGATAACCGTTAACGCAGTTGCTCCAGGATTTATTAATACGGATATGACACACTTAAATAGTGGCGTTGTTGAAGAAGAATTAATAAAAAAAATACCCCTAGGAAGGTTTGGTGAAACTTCAGAGATCGCGCATTTAGTAAATTTTTTATGCTCAGAAGAGTCATCCTATATCACAGGACAGACTATACATATTAACGGCGGATTGTATATGTAGATTCATTTGACATCCGGTCTGATCTAGGTAATCAAATAATGCATTTATATAAAAATTTGGGTAACATGCTCAACTCGAATTTATAGTTGGGCTGCATAAGCCTTAAGACAGGGAGTAAAACTTATGAGTATTGAAGAAAGAGTACAAAAAATTGTTTGTGAACAACTTGGAGTTTCTGCTGAGGAAGCTAAATCTGAAGCATCTTTTATTGACGATCTTGGAGCTGATTCACTTGATACCGTCGAACTTGTCATGGCTTTTGAAGAAGAGTTTGAAATTGAAATTCCTGATGAAGAAGCAGAAGGAATCCAAACGGTTAAGAATGCCGTTGATTACATAATAAATAATTCTTAATTCATCCTAGGCTCAAAAGTCTAATTCATTTAATAAATTCCGAAAGGTCTTTATTTGGTTATTCATTCAATGAAATAACGGCACTTAAAGTTGTTTAGTTTAAAATCTATTTGGCTTTATTATAACAAGTGATACGGTGTTAATTTCAGGACAAAATTGTATTGAAATTATTTAAGTACTCATCGATTGTCATCATAGGCTTGCTGGGATTCCTGTATGTGAATTTTGACTCAAAATTTAATTTAGAAAAAGAATTAATAGTGGATGTTAAAAAGGGAATGTCTATGCACGATATTTCCAATCTTTTGAAATCAAACAACCTTTTATATTCAACCCTTTTTTTAAACCAATATTCAAAACTCTTAGGTAAATCAACCCAAATAAAAACCGGTGAGTATTTAGTAACCAAGAACGATTCAATTTTTAGCCTATTGGATAAACTCTCTAAAGGAGAGATTCATTATAGGAGCGTTAGATTCAAGGAAGGATCAACCTTTTCAGAGTTATTTTTATTACTAAATCAACTGGATGGAATCGTCAATAATCTAGAGAATAATCCTGAAGTATTTATTAAAAGGGTGACGGGTTCCAAATACTCTTCCATGGAAGGGATATTTTCTCCAGATACTTACTATTATAAGAAGGGTGACACCACCTCCAGTCTGCTATTGCGTGCTTATAAACAACAAAAAAAAGAATTGGATAAACTTTGGAAAAATAAGACACCCGGTTTGCCTTATCAATCTCCAGAAGATGCCTTAACCATGGCTTCTATTATCGAAAAAGAAGGTGTAGAGAAAAAAAGAATAGCAGGCGTCTTCATTAACCGACTTAATGCAAAAATGAGATTGCAATCGGATCCGACCGTAATCTTTGCTTTGGGTAATGATTTTGACGGTAACATAAGAAAAAAAGATCTGAGCCTACGACACCCCTACAATACTTATGTGAATCAGGGTCTTCCGCCCGGTCCAATAAGCTTGGTTAGTCTAGAATCCATAAAAGCAGCTCTACGACCTGAAATGAGCAGTTATTACTATTTTGTCTCCAGGGGTGATGGAACACACCAATTTTCAGCTACACTAGAGGAGCACAATAAAGCGGTAAAAGAATATCAGTTAAAGTGAAGTCTAAATTTATAACATTGGAAGGAATAGAGGGTTCAGGGAAATCAACCAATCTCAAGTTTATTAATGAATATTTGGATAGAAAAAATATATCTTATGTTAATTCAAGAGAGCCGGGAGGGGGGCCAATAGGACCAAAACTCAGATCACTTCTTTTAGACGTGGACTCAGTGATCTCCCCTGAAGTTGAAATGCTGTTAATGCTTTCAGACAGAAAGGATCACGTAGACAATTTAATTTTACCTAATTTGCATAAAAACAAGTGGGTCATCTCCGACAGATACATGGATTCCACTATTGCTTATCAGGGAGGAGGAAGGGAGATTGACCTAAAAAAAATATTAGCCACTGCTTCAATTTTAAATTTACCCGAACCTTCATTGACATTTTTATTTGATTTACCCATTGACGTTGCACTAGAAAGAGCAAAACAAAGAGGAAATCTTGATAGATTTGAAAGTGAGCCAGAGGCATTCCACCAAAGAATCCGAGATTCGTACTTAAGTCTTTCAAGACTTCACCCCAATAGAATTAAAGTTATTGACAGTTCTAAATCAAAGAAGGATGTGGAATTCCAATTACTAGAGGCTCTTGATTCATACTTTAAAGCAAATGTTTGAAATTCTTCCTTGGTTTAATCAATACCTTGTCCGTTTGGATCTTGAATTATTGCACCATGCGTTTTTAATAGGAGGAAAAGAAGGAGTAGGAAAAAAACACTTTTCCCTCCTTTTATCACAACTTATTCTTTGTAAAGAAAAAAATAATTTCATGCCGTGCAACGCCTGTCAGTCTTGCAAATTATTTATCTCATCTAATCACCCTGATTTTTACACCATTAAAATGGAAGAGGGTAAAAAGAAGATATCCATTAATCAGATCAAAGAATTACAAACAAATTTTTATGAGTCTTCCTTTTTAAATGGCAACAAGATCTTCCTGATTGAGTATGCAGAATTCTTATCGAGAGATGCAGCGGATTCATTATTGAAGATTTTAGAAGAACCACCTAAAAATACTTATTTTATAATAACCTCACATAGAGCTAAACAGCTCTCAGCTACTATCCAAAGTCGTTGTTCTGAAGTGTTTATCGGCAATCCAGCAAAACAAGAGATTGAAGACTGGCTTAGGCAAGAAAATATAAACAATGAAAATCTAAAATTAGCATTGAATTTGGCACT
>Ga0209709_10001344_pt1 | contig 22785 bp, 25 predicted proteins | sample ArcticOcean_MG_C_2_FD_187435 | JGI IMG/M metagenome (GOLD analysis project Ga0209709, IMG submission 187435) | Marine microbial communities from western Arctic Ocean - ArcticOcean_MG_CB4_136 (SPAdes) (version 2) | ecosystem: Environmental > Aquatic > Marine > Oceanic | place: Arctic Ocean...
CGCAATGTTTCTTGACCATTTTCTCGCCGAACACCTTCGCATCTCCGTAATGGTTTATCGGTTTGACCCCACTATCTTCAGTTACTGGAAATGATGTTGGCTCTCCGTACACCTCCCTGCTACTACCGAAAATGAACCAGCGACACTCCGCTAAAGAAGCGAACTCTAACAATCGCCTCGTCCCATCGATATTCACTCGGGTACATTCTGCCTTGTCCAACTCAGCGTCAATGACTCTGGAAACAGCCGCTAGATGCAGAATCCCATCGACATCAGCTAGGATATCTTGCAACGGTTTGAACTCAACGATATCCCCAACATGGTCGATTATTCGTCCATCTAAGTCACACTCTTTCAAATCGAGAGTGGATACGGTCCAACCCCTTTGCTCAAAGCATGTTTTTGATACAGTTCCAATCAAACCTGCTCCGCCAGTGATTAAGATATGCGGTTTGGATGTGTCCTCAATAGTCATGCCACAACAGAGTGCGTATACTATACGAATACATCAACCCATTGAAGCAAATGCTATACCATTGAAATAGGTGAAAATGCCACTAATTCAAGTAGTACGATTCAGAGCGTACACACTCAACTGTCAAAACGACGCAACTTCAGGTTCTTCTCGGGCTCTGACTGCCTCTCTTTCTTCACCTCTTCCTCTTCCTCAACCACGAACATCCTCTTGACAACTCTGGCCCACTCTCTGAGGCGGCCAAGCATCTTAAGCATCCTGCTATCCAGCACGATGCGCACCTCATCCCCTACCTTCCTGGTGAACTGAGGTTCCACCCTGAGGTAGATGTCGCCAGCATCACTGACGATGTACTTGTCATCCTGTGAGATGTAGCCCCATGCGTGCCTAGTTGAGTTCAGACCTCTGAGGTCGAGCCTCGCCCAGTCAGGGTTGGGTGGTGATGGCCCATGAACGCCCATTACTGCCACCCCCAGTCCTTCGCACCCTTGCGACGGTTGCAGGTGATGCAACCCAGACAGATGTTGTTGGGGTCATCAGAAGGGCCGCCCTTGGCGTAAGCCTTGCGATGGTCGAACTCCAACTTGCGAGAGGCCGACTCTCCGCAGTAGACGCATCTACCACCATCTCTCTGAGTCACCTGTATTCTGACCCATTGTGGAACATACCTGCTTGGCGGCCTGATCGGTTCATTGAACGATTTTACCGGTCTTGGGAGAGATCTTTCGTTAGTATTGGCTGCCTTGTGCAGAAGTCCCTCAACCCCCATACTCTTGGGGACCAACCAGAGATGACCTTTGTAGAGCCAGACCGGTGTGGCCACTCCCTTGTGGGTGATGAGACCCAGCATCTCTGGGAACACGTTGGATGTCTCTAGGCTGACCCTCCACCCCATTGAGATGGTCGAGAACAGTGACATACCGTTGACAATCAACTGCACGAAACCATTGTCTTCCTCTATCTTCCACTGCTTGAGAGGGATACGTCTGATGGACAGCATCACCTCCCTTCAGGGCATCTGACAGGGCGGCGAGCATCTCCGACACCATCTGCGGGCGACCACACTGATGCGCTAGACTAGAGAGATGAATTGCCTCAGTGGTTAGTGCAAGAAATCTCACGCTACGCGCAGAGAAAAAATAAGTGGGCCCGTCCAGATTTGAACTGGAGTCCAAGCGTCCCAAACGCCCGAGTATAGGCCAAGCTAACCCACGAGCCCCGACTCTGCCCGGGGGTCTAGGGTTCTTGAATCTAATCGAGCAGAATATAGCGGTCTTGCTCGGCTCTGAGTAACAATCCTTGGTGCACGGCTTCTTCTAGTAAATCTTCGATGCTGATTGGAATACCCTTCCTCTGCAACTCAATGGCCAATTTCTCAGGAGAAACCACACCATTTTGATCTACTGATGAACGCAAAGGCGCAAGGAAAAGACCAGCGTTAGCCTCCTCTTCGATTACCATCTCCGGGCGCATCTTTTTTCTCATTTCATCACGTAGTTCAGCAGGCATATTGGCTATTGCTACTTCACGTTGTAACTGGCTGCTATCCGCTACCTTTCCTACAACTTCAACATCTTCACCGACAAAACCACAGTAATTGCATTTGCCAACTTTATTGCGAATCCCGCGGCAATTATTACAGCCCGGGCAACGGACTATTGACCACATTAGATTCACCGCTTAGAGCGAAAAGTCAGGTCTTGAACCAGGTCGCATAGCAGGAGCTGCTGGTGCCTTGGTATCGACACGTTTTGATGCGGTTTCCATCGCTTTGTTGATCGAACGAGTCGCCCCACGAACCCTACCAGTAGTAGTTGCCATCTTTAGTGAATCTGGCAATATCAAGACAGCCATTGCCACACCATGGTGTTCTTGAGCAGCAGTAACCTCATCGACAGCCACATCGAAATTAATGACTTCCAAATCACGACTAGCAAGACGGCGTTGTAGATTTCTCTTCAGCAATGATTCTGTCTCCTCGAAATCTAGATCGGTTGTAATCTTAGTAACTACAGCACATTCCTCACCTTCAGGAGTTTTACAGGCAGCCCAAGCGACTCCTGCACAAGCAGTAGCACCATCATAAGTGAAAGCTGTTGCCAAATGACATTCGACCAGCGAGCCCATCGGTAAAGCGGAAGGTGCGACTGCGGTGAAACCCATAGGAAGGAAAGCACCTTGAACTTCAATTAATCTGGAATCTCCTAAACCTAATTCTACTAGGCCTTGATCATAAGCATCTTCTGCATTCTCCCCCCATGGAGCAACTGCGGTCATTAGCCAGCCAGGGCAGGCCCCAGTGGGACCTCCTTTTGCAGCGGTATTGGACATCATGTTAACCCCGACACCCGCCGGGTTCATCAAGGAAGTGGTCATAGCAGGCCTGTGAACCTCGATTCAAGAGCGATGATTCTGCTCTGTGCAATATTGATACTAGCTACTGCTGCTGGCTTAGCCACAATACAAAGTGAGGATTATATCGTGCCATTATCGCTATTGATTGGCGGAGTTAGTATACTATTGTTCTATTCACTTCTATTGACCAAAAGGCAGATGGAAGTTGAACTCTCTACACCAATTGAAACATCGACCAATATGGGCGCATCTATAGAATACACTGGTGAAACAAATGCACTACCGGACCCTGCTGAAGTCGGCGTTGAAACCCCGATTCTATAATCAGGCCAAACGTATGGTCTCTAGGTTCTGTGGTGCGTAGGTCCTGACCTTGAATTTCTCACGTAAAGTCCGACCTAATTCACTGCACTTCTGATAATCACCATGATGGCATATGACATTGCGCGGTCTAGGTGACATATTAGCGATGAAATCTAGCAATTGTCGGCGATCAGAGTGACCACTAAATCCATCGATAGTCACCATGTCACAACCGATTTTGACAATCTCGGTATGACCGTTGATAACCATAGGTACTTCGCTGAATCCTTTTTGTAAGCGACGACCAAGGGTTCCTTCGGCTTGGTAGCCGACGAAACAAAGACTGTTCCTTGGTTCAGCAGCCCAATTCTGGAAGTATTCCATTATTGGTCCACCATTGAGCATTCCACTGGTTGCCAGTACGATACATGGGCTGCTATCCATGACAATTGATTCACGCATATCGCGTCCTTGCACTTGTTTGAACCATTTGCTGGTGAATGGGTTATCTCCATCGTCCTTTAGTAGAGACTGTCTTAAAACACGAGTCAGATAATTTGGGTGACTCGAGTGAATTGCAGTTGCTTCTTGGATCATTCCATCGAGATATACCGGGACTGGTTTTATATTACCTGAACGGAATAACTCGTCAATCGCTATCATCACTTCTTGGCTTCGTCCAACAGCGAACACTGGGCACATCATTTTGCCGCCACGTTGTAATGTTCTACTAATCACATCTTGCAATTCTTGATTTGCTTCTTCTCTACTGGGCTGGAAATCACCGCTAGCACCGTATGTTGATTCGATTACTAGGGTTTCGCAGCGCGGGAAACGTACACTTGCAGCGTCGAAAAGCCATGATTTCTCATACTTCTGATCACCGCTGAATACCAGGTTATGCTTACCTTCGCCGATGTGTAGATGAACTGAGGATGAACCCAGAATATGGCCAGCGTTGTGGAATGTCAACTTGACATCAGGTGTGATGTCAACGGTTTGACCCCAATCAACGTCTATTACGTGGCGCATTGCCGTTCTGATATCCTCCATATCATAGGGAGCTCTCTTTCCTTCTGCTCCACCTACTTTGAGGAAATCAGTTTGTAATAATAGCATCAAATCACGAGTCGGAGGCGTGCAATAAACAGGCCCTCTATATCCGTAACGGAATAACACTGGTAACATTCCTGCGTGGTCAAGGTGAGCATGGGTTAGAACGACAGCATCTATCTTCTCAAGAGGTAAAGCCTCTGGTGCAGTAAAGTATGGCATAGGATCGGTATCGCTAGCGATATTCACTCCAACATCAATCATTACTCGACTCTCATTGGTTGTCACAAGGTGACAAGCACGTCCGACCTCACGATATGATCCAAGTCCAGTTGTGCGAACCCAGGTGGAACCTGGACGCTTTGGACGATAGATATTGAGACCGAAATCTCTGAGCAACTTACGCCTCTCCTTGGCTTGTGCAGAACGATAACCACGAACATCGTGTACTGTCTTGGAGTGAATAGGAGAGATTCGTTCGAAATTGATTAGCCAACCACATTCGTCGCGAATATTCTTTGCATTGATTCCTTTCTTACCAACTGCCTCACCAGGATTGCCACAGATAACAGTCACTTCACAATAACAAGCATCGAAATAAATACGATCGATATCGGCGACTTCACCAATCAATTCTTTGATATATCGCTCTGTATCCTCTTCACTCTTCATTATTGATGAGTGAGGACGTAATACTATTTTGCGCTTTATCGATTTAGCGATCTTTCCGATTAAACCATCTCCGCCGCCAAATTTATTGGGAGTCGGGGTTATTATCGCTATATCGCCAGCTTCCAAATCGACATCGTAGTCAATATCCTTGGGCACTATTTTTGCTATTTCGTCCTTCATTTCTTTGAAAGTATATTGCATGTAATCACCTCTCACGATCGTATGAATCAAACCTCAAAAGAGGTATTGACCGTGGAATAAGATTCGATCACTTGATCGAGGAAAGGACTGCTTGAAGATCAGCATCGGATAACTCTTGAAAGCCATCCTCTCGGGTAATTACCGCTAGATCCATTCCGTTGCCACTGGCTGCATCACGCTGTCCTGAAGCAGATAATGCTCTTGCTGCGAGGTTTATGGCTTCCTTGCGAGTCATTCCATCGCGATAGCCATCTTCAAGCACACCATACATGTAAGGTGAACCTGAACCTGTTGCACAGTAAACATCTGGAATCGATCCTCCTGCGGAATCGATGCTGTAAACGGTAGAACCATCTCCATCAACACCAACGATGAGTAATTGCACCCAATGCGGTCGGCCAGAGAGAATATTTGCGGTCAGAGTTGCTGCCCCTTTAACCGTCATCTGGTCGTTACGTCGAAGTTCGAAGAGAGAAACCTCGGCTGCTAAAGTTCTGGCCAATGATTGAGCGTGACCGACGAGTCCAGCAGTTGTTAAAGCGAGGTTATCACCGATTTTGAATAGTTTCTTAACACTCTTGTTAGCAATGAAATGTCCCATGGTAGCGCGGTGATCTGCGCCTACAATTACGCCACCGTTGTAGGTGATACCAATAGTACTAGTTCCTGTCTTGAAAGTGCTAATATTATCCTCGTTCATACTGGACCACCAAATCATAACGCCCGGCAGACTGCCGGAACAGACTTCCCTGACGCGGGACCCTTATCAACCAACCGTCACCTGATTCCGCTATGGCGGAGGACAGTGGCGGGCAGACCTCCCTCGATGCATTCAACAACCCACCAAGGACCTTGCACATGCCAAGCATGGAACAGGAAGCAACTACTCCTACGAATGATGTAGTCTATCACGACTTAGGCAAGATGTATCCTCACCCGCCAGTGCCAGTTAATCGCGATGGATTGGTAATACATCGCGCTATTCTTCACGATGTTACCGGGGTTGGTAAATTACTTGATTGGTTAGCAGATGGCGAGGCGGTAATAATCGAGATGGAACGGCTTATGGCAAGAGACGTAGAGCTACAAGCCGCATTGAAACAACTTTCTACCTTCATCGAAAACGATCTAGGCGGCCAGATTGTGAAGGTCACTGAATCGAGATTAATGCTACTGCCTTCAGGCTGCAAAGGCTTGAGAGGAGTAGAGGTTGAAAGCACTGCCGATGAACCATCATCCGACCTAGCACGGGGTTATCTTTGATGGACGAAGTTATAATCGATATCGCTTGTCCTATTTGCCGCAAGGAAGGACAGGTCAAAATGCGTACACATATCGATGATATTCCGTATTTTGGTGAGCATACTCAAGTTACAGTTCTATGTGATGATTGCGGATGGCGTCAAACCGACTTTATACCGGCCGAGGGTAAAAAGCCAAGCGCTTGTGAATTGAAATTAGACAATGTTTCCTGTATGAGCGTCAGGGTCATCCGATCTTCATCGTGCACGGTACAGATTCCGGAATTGGATTTGGAAGTTAGCCCTGGAAATGATTCAACAGGTTATGTCTCCAATGTCGAAGGGGTGTTGGAAAGATTCCTCCGTATCATCAATATGGTCAAGAGACAAAAGGTCGATGATGATGAACAAGGGGATGTTGCATTGCTCGACCACATGATTGCAGCATTAGATTCAGCACGATCTGGAGAACCTATAGAGGAAATCACATTACGTTTGCTAGACCCAAGGGGACACAGTATGATTCTCAGTGAAGATACTAAAGATTGGCAATTGACTGAAGAAGAAGTTGACAGTTTGCCGATGGGACCAGACATCCCAACTATCACTGCTTAACGAGCATCTTCAGCGAGGAAATCATCAACTAGATGTGCAGTTTGATGACGCATTTCATCGAGGTTGGTCAGCCATTCACCTGCTTTATCGACACACATTTGCTTCATCTCACCTGCAAGTATTTTACCGGCACGATAATCAGAGTTTATATCAGCGAGTAAGTCATCATCCTCTTCAAAGAAATACATCAGATACTGATAGGCGACGTCAACATCTGGGTTGCCTCCAAGCCTTCGGTGCTCCTCCAGAGTCGCTTGCCCGCCAGAGAATGAGCCCTTGATCTTCTTTTCTACAACGGATATGTCATCACCGAGGAAAATAGTAGTCTTAGGCTTTGAAGAAGACATCTTATCCCCGGTCATTCCGATTGCAAAGCGATGATAGGTAGAGCAAGGTGCAAGTAATCCCATACCTCCCATGCTGCGTTCCAATTCAAGCAGACGCATTCGGATACCCAATGCGTCTCTAGTAGTAGCACCCGGGATCGTTACCGTTCCATGCTTGGGGTTTGACATGATATCGGAGAAGCCTAAATCTACGATAGATTCGACGATTCGGGAAAATATCTGAGCTTGTTTATCCTTGTCAACCCGTCCATTGGCATCCACGCCCATCAGCGCAGCATTATCATCATGAACTGATACACTGATGATTTGACCACCATTTTTACCAGCACTGAGATTGAACCAATTTGATTTAGCTGCCAGCCCTCTAGTCAAGCGCAAGTGAGGATCTTGATCGATTCCGACAGGGACGACTATCGGGCGCAATCCCCCGTATTCATCGAGTTGCGGATGCAGGATATCTCCTGCTTGGACCAGTGGTGCTTGAACATGAGCAAGATTTGTCGCACCATCAAAACCGTAGATTGCTTCTAATTCTGAGAGATTGGTGCGCTTACCCAATTGGAAACCCATACGTTGAACTATATTACGACTAGATTGGAAATATACATTGCATTTTTCGGGATCTAGCCCAAGAGCAGCGTAATTGGCCACATATTCCTCCAGAGCGACTCGGCGGCCTTCGGCCAAGGAGACACCACGTGTAGCATTGGATTCGAGATCAGCCACAGCTATGGTCACATCACCACCGAGATCTTGCAACCAAGAGATTTGATCAATTACCATGGAATGGCCTAAATGCATTCTCCCAGATGGCATCAGTCCTGTCAATACTCCAAATGGATCACCGCGGCTATTAGCAGTCAATACTTGATCGAAATCGCGATGAGCGAATATAATATCACGTCGATGCAGACGACTAGGGTTGGGAATTGCAAGAGAATCGGTCGACTGTAAACCAAATTGATCTATGATTCGCGCATAGTCAGTCGATTGTTCGCTCCCCCATGGGTCGATGTTGACTCCGTCATTCATCATCCCCACCTCCTTCTATCACAGGCATGAAGGCTTCGGCACCTTCGTAACCTAGCCCCTCTCTTCTCACCAACAATAGAATCACCGTGACCGATGTCGCCGCTACTGCAATGGCTGCATATGGCAACCAGGATAGACCATAATCTAATTCCTGAGGAATAACCAACCAAGTAAACAATAATGCCGGGTGATTATCAAAACGCTTGCTCCATGAAAATAGGTCACTAGTCGCATGTCCAGCAATTGTCAAAGCAGTGGTTTTGTTGTTGAAGAATTGTGTGGTCCCAATGATATCGTAATCATTGCTTTCTGATAGATTGATGGAGACATTGGTGCCATCCTTAACAGAAACCAATACCCTCTCACCATCAAGACGCCAACCCTCACGGGCGTGATTGTCATTCACACTCAATTCAGGTAGGTTTACATCGATGACTTCACTACCATTAACATCTATAATCCAAGTCACTGGTACATTCCAACGCATAGGTTCTGCAGCCAAACAATGGAGCGATGAATCAGAACTAAAATTCAAAGTTGAGCCTGAAAGAGAGTGGGATATTGAATTGCAGCGTTCGATTGCCCAATAGGACCAAGCTTCACCCCATGTGGTGAACCAAACGTCTTCTCTGGCTTCGAGCAATGCGACCACATCACGGTCATGGCGTACGATTGAATCATGGATTCGACCTTGCCAATACATATTGAGTAAACCACCGGCATCTAATTCCTCTACCAGAGTATCGATATTAGCAATACCCAATTCCAGACTACCGCCGCGCCGTCCAAGATTGTACCAATCCAATGCTTCCGATGGTATATCGGCGCTATCTCGCCACGCCCCATCCACTAATCCATTCGTGCCACCATGTACGGTGAATCCCTGATCAGCAATTATCTCGTGATCGCTAGCACTTAAGCCCTCAGGGACATAAGTAGACACTGGCTCACTTCCCCACCGAGATGCTGCTATATTTGACTCGACATAAGTTCTACAAGTTGCGGAAACACCTTTTGGATCTGTAATCCAATCCATACCGGGAATACCATAGCAGCCAAACTCATCACCATCAGCGACCATCGGAGGTCCGAGATTACTGAGCCAGCCATCACTGCGCCACTGATCTTGCTCAGCAACTACTGGAGCGAGATGAGCACTAAGCAGTAATAACAAGATTACAACTCGCACATCGGGGCCTCTAGGCTCTCGTCTTTGAGGATTGTCTCAAAGAATTAGCGAACTATGAAAAACCAGAGACGATTCAAACAAGCCGATGGAGGGGCTGGAACAGGCGTGGCTAGACCTTGAGGACTATTGGCGTATTGAGCCTTCAGCAACTCTCAAGAATCATCGTACTTACGACCTTTTACGTTGGGTTTTAGGTCCTTTGTGCCGGGTTTTTCTGCCATGGAGAATCATAGGAGTCCAACATATTCCAAAGGGAAAGCAGATGATTATCGCTGCAAATCATCTTTCACATATAGATCCGGTCGTCATCATACTCTCGGGGCGTAAAAAAATCCACTATCTCGCCAAGGATGGCCATTTCTCTAACTTTTTCGTGCGCAATTTCATGCACCTCACCGGCCAGATTGAGACAAATCGCGAGACCGGCGGCGATCAGGCACTAGCCAGTGCCGCTACGATTGTCGCTGCTGGCAGCACCTTGGGAATATTCCCTGAAGGCACAAGATCACGCAATACCTCTCCCCCATTTTTGCTAAAAGGAAAAACTGGTGCTGCTCGCTTAGCTGCAGCATACCCAAATGTTCCTGTCGTCCCTACGGCACATCATGGCACTCGAGACGTAATGGCTCCAATAATTCACAAATTACCGCGCTTATGGCGACGGGTGACTATTTCATATGGCAAACCTCTGATTTGGCTCGAATGGCTTGAAAATAATTCATCCACAGAGCAATTGGTTTCATTGGCAGAAAAGGATGAGGAGCACATCAAAGCCGAACTCGGTAAGTTGTATCGGACATTCACTGATGAACTAATGCACCACATCAAGGTCCTTGGCGCTCCGTGACAAGCCCTAAGGGCTTGATTGGCAAGCGTGTAAGCATGAGAGGGTATCTTGACCTGATGCAGCGTATTCTCGATGAAGGTGAGTCAAAGGGAGACCGCACTGGAACCGGCACCCTAAGTGTCTTTGGCCATCAGATGCGTTTCGACCTCGCCAAGGGATTTCCAATGGTTACAACTAAGAAATTGCACATGAAATCAATAATCCATGAATTGCTCTGGTTCATTGCGGGCGATACAAATATTGCATATCTACAAGAAAACGGTGTACGGATTTGGAATGACTGGGCCGATGAAAACGGAGACCTGGGCCCGGTTTATGGTAAACAATGGCGGCACTGGCAAGCAAATGATGGCCGAGTAATTGACCAGATAAACGATGCTATTCATCTAATCAAGACCAATCCAAATAGCAGACGCATTATCGTCAGTGCTTGGAATGTGGGTGAACTCGACCAAATGGCACTGATGCCCTGTCATGCGTTTTTCCAATTTCACGTGGCTAATGGCAAACTGAACTGTCAACTCTACCAAAGATCGGCTGATGTCTTTCTCGGTGTTCCTTTCAATATTGCCTCTTATGCGTTGTTAACTCATATGATGGCGCAGATATGTGATTTACAGCCAGGTGTTTTCGTTCATACATTAGGAGACGCCCACCTATACTCCAACCATCTTGAGCAAACCAAAGAACAATTGAGCAGAGAACCTCTCCCATTACCAACGCTCAAACTAAATCCAAAGGTCACTACTATCGACGGTTTTTCTTATGATGACTTTGAGATAATCGACTATCAGCATCATCCGCACATCAGTGCGCCAATCGCGGTATAGGTGAGAAGATGTTTAGCATCATCGTCGCCTGTGATAAAAATCGAGCTATAGGCAAAGACGGTGATTTACCATGGCGTCAATCGAGTGACCTGCAGAGATTCAAGCAGCGCACCCTAGGCCGTCCGATAGTCATGGGCCGCAAGACTTGGCAATCTTTACCAGGCGCTTTACCGGGCCGAAGAAATATCGTGATCAGTCGTAGTTCAAGAGAAGATGTAGAGGTATTGAGTGTTGATGAGGTACTCGTACTTGATGATGAGGAAATATGCATCATCGGAGGTGGCGAAATCTATACTCTATTCTTGCCTCATGTTAGCATCATAGAGATGACCATAATCGACACTCAAGTTGAAGATGCAGATACTTGGTTTCCATTAATTGATGGCTTCGAATTAATTAAAGAAGAACATGTTGAACCTGGAGAACGCGATGACCATGCTATGACTTTCCAGACTTGGCAACGTATCGAATGATTGTCGTAAATGAGGGAGCACCATGTTCACAATCTTGAGGGCACTATTGAAGTGGTTCAAGGGAGAAATGGAGGAATTGAAACCTGAGACTCGATTCTTGCTCTATGCCGAAATCGGGTTCTATTTGCTTGCCATATTTGTCATTTTCATCTGGCAACCAGAATTTCTAACGGAATAGACATTCTAGTTTAATCAATCATCTTGCTGCAATCTGGTGATTAAACCACTGGCAACTATCGCACATAATAAACCAATTATCGCTGCTGCTGCCACATAGATAGTGGTCTCAGTAGTACTTAGGTCAGAGAACATAGCATCGCTTTGCACTGGGTCTTCTACCAACTGGTTTTTGGTTTCATTAGCGGGATTAGTCTCATCTTGGAGAGTGTTATCTGCTAAGTCTGAGTTGTTAACCGCCGGATCGGTGTTAGTATCCACAGGTTCAATGGGGTCATCCTCAGGGTCAGTGGTATCATCGTTCGGCATTTCTACCAGTGGTATCGAAGAATTGAGACGATGGCCATCAGCTCCGATCTCAATATCATAATAATCAGACCATAGGTCGATGTTTCTGTTACCTTCTTGGAATGCGGTTGAGCGGTTCAGGACATCGAAAAAGCGATCATCACCATAAGCAAAAATCTTTTCGAGAGGAGCAGAGGTTTTCTCAGCCATACACGCTGCGATATCGGTTGAGATGTCAGCAAAACTCTTGTGTGCTAGAGATACACCATCATAGGTGACATCGACGACCTTGGTAAAGCCATTACCTTGAATCAGTTCATATTCATCATCGAGTTGTGAAACCAAGTCTTCATCGCCAAAGACCGGCAATCCTCCTACTATTACCAATCTAACATCAGGGTCGATTGCTTCTATTACATTGCGATATGGGTCGGAGTGGAAATCTTCCAAAACCATCAGATCTGCAGCAAGTCCGACACGAATCGAACCGGTATCTCCCTGCCAGTTAGTCGCTTTGATCGGATTTGTGGTTACCATCTCAACCATCTCCTGATTGGTGAAGATATCCCCAAGTACATTCTCATCCCACCAATCTGCCATCTTCAATGAGTGTAGGACATTCTTTGAACCAGATGGCGCCCAATCAGGAGCCAATGCGATGTTGACTCCTGCGGCCTTAGCAGCGGCCACATCAGTAGTACCTCCGTAGAGTAAAAGATTGGATAATGGTGACCAGACCAATGAAGCACCTACCGCTCCCATCTGATCGAATTCTGCTGCGGTTAAGGCAGTTCCGTGTATAATAATTAATTCGCCGACCAGAAGGTCATTAGCGACAAGAATATCAAATTCCGCTCGTGACTCTTCGTCAATCCCTTCTGCCAGATGTAGGAACCAGCCATCGAGATTACCCGAAGCATTACCACTCTTGATATGATTACCCGCATAATCTGAATCAATAGATGAAACCTTGGTTTGCACATAATCCCTGCCAAAGTTATACAATTCTACATTACGGGCTAAGATGGTTTTGAAAGTAGCGGTTTTACCAATATCGCCACCTTGGATAGCAGTAGTTCCTCCAGCTAAGGAACGAACTTCAGCGAATTTCATGCCATCTGCAGCAAGGTCACAATCTGCTGCTGCACCGCTGCCAACATGGTTCTTGACTCTAGATACAGCATCTTTGTATGAGTTGAGAGCTTGCCATTCACCGCGGTTATCCCAGCCGTCATAATCATGATCCCACAATGGGATGTAATTGTAATGGGCGTGATTATGAGCATCTATTAGACCAGGATAGATGTTACCTCCTGTCTCTACCACAGGAATACCATCGAGCCCTTGCGGCTCCTCGCCATCTTTCCAAATATTGTCAATCAATCCATCCTTTACCAGAACGTTACCATTTTCGATTATATCACGCTGATTATTCATAGTTACTAGGCGACCTTTGAGGATATAACTACCATCTTGAACATGATCGACTTGTCGGTCACATAGGCCTTTATCGTGATCTGCACCAAGCCAAGCAGCATCATTTGCACCACCTGGGGTTGGCGAACCACTGGACATCTTCACCCAAGTACCTGTGCTATCCAAGCCATAGGGAATATCATAATCGGAATCGCCTCCGGGAAAAGAGACTTGGTCGATTTCGCCAACAGCATCGGTCAAAGTGATGGTATCTCCATCAAAGAAACTAAACTCCATCCAAGTATCACTACTATAGAAGGGGAGATAGGAGCCTGGTTCTATGATTGTTCCTGCGCTGATCTTACAATTTGGCGCACCGGTATCAGACGAGTGCGTAATACTCCAACCCTCGAGATTTACGGCCTCATCACCGCTGTTGTACAACTCGATAAATTGGTCGCTTGCCTTACCGAAGGAACCATCACCGTTCCAGTCGGTACCGCCATAAGTCTCGGTATTGGCCGAGACCAATATTTCATTGATGATGATATCAGTGTTAGCAGCCCGGCTATTTTCGACCAAAGAGGTCGACATTCCAAGAAGCAAAAGCAGAACGAAAAACAGTGGCCCGAACTTGCGCATGTGCTCCGACTCTCCGATGATGTTCATCAAACTGCCGCGACGAAATCACAGAGTTAGTTGACCACCAAGTGGCATAGGACTTAGTGGTCCTATCTCACCACGAAGACTCGGGCCGGTAGCAATTGTAGCAAAGATACCCTTGTCAGCGATGTTGTGTGATAATCCGAACCATGGTCGGCCATATTGATCGACACTCATATCGAGGAAGTCACCAAGACCGCCACAGCGATTGTAACCGCAAGCAGCCTCTGTATCTAGTGGGTCGCCGGGTAAATTGATTTGAACGGTAGTGAATAGTGGATTCTCATTAAAGACATCAGTGGCTATTGTAAGGTAACCATTCCAGATATCGCCACCAGAGTCACCGACATAACCGAAAGCGACTGTACCGTTACCACCGGATGTTACCACTGGGAAACCGGTACCATTGAGGCCGATAGGAGGTGCTATCATCATTGCATCACTCCAAGTATCAGCTTGATCCCTTGAATAAGCAAAATAGGGCATATTGTCTAACCCCATCCACATTGCGTAGACATTGCCTTCCTCGTCAACTCCGACCTGTGCTTCTTCACCATTCCAAGTATCTGCCTTACCTGAATCCTCGGTTGGTAACACATGCTCAGTCCAAGTAAAACCGCCATTATTCGACCTGAATATCGAATATCCATTACTATCACAACTGGGGTTGCCACGGTAGAAATTACCATCTGGTGAACCCTCTATATGGGCTGAAAGACCGCCACTCTGACAATCGATTGGTGCTCCTGAAACCTCTGGAGTCCAAGTTACACCACCGTCAAAACTAGTTGAACAGAGAGGGTGAGGGGCGTTACCATTGATGCAGAACACATAGGTGGTCTCGTGGGCTAATGCAGGATATTTGGAGGACCCAATAGTTTGGTGGTCTTGGACCGAATATGCCGAGGTTGCCACAGTAGGACCAACCCATGATTCACCCTCATTATCAGACCATTCTACAGTCATTCCCAATAATGCGTGCATATCGAATTTCATGATTCTGTCGGTCCATCTGTCGACGTAGACATATGGATCGTTGCTATTGGCTACAGGAACTAGTGGGTCATAGGTATTGATGCAAGAGTATTCGGAAAGTTCGGACATCTCGATTAAGCCAGTACATTGAACGACTGCAGTCGAACCTGCAGGCCCATTGCCATAACTGGCCATGTAGAGGTTATCGGTTGAAGTCACACCGATAGTTGGTTCAAAGGTAGACATACCGATACTATAGTAGGAGCCCTCAGCATAGAATGGGATATTACGTCCAGAAAGATTTGCGCTAATGTTTGCCGCCTTTACAGCAACTGGATCGGTTGCATCAACCGCTCCCGCATAGTGGTACCAAGTCGTCTCGGGGATTCCCTGTTCAAAGGTAAAAGGATTGAATGGCACTTCCATAGGTGCCTCTTCTTCATTGCCAAAACAACCACTCAGCATAGCTGAAAGCATCAGCATTAGCATTAACACCGACGCGGATTGGTTCTTGACCATAGCCGGCCGTCTACATCCTCGCCTTCAAACTGACCCCGTCAGCCCTTATATTCGGTGACGCGGACACCAAGTCTACCAGTAATCGCAGATCTTTGCATAATGCGCTCGTATTTACTTTCAAAAGAAGCTTTTAGGTCGATTTTCATGGCTAGACTATGCCCCATCAATAGGATGAGAAGATCTGCCATCTCTTCGGCACACTCTTCGATTGGTTTTCCTTTGGTTATGGCTGCTGCCAATTCGCCCAACTCCTCAACTGTAAGCGCTATGCGGTATCCCATATCGTGACCATTCTTATTGGCTAAGTCGTGTTTATGATGAAATGCTGCCACTTTGCGCATCATCTGTGACCATTCATCTTCATCCGTATTGGCAAGCCATCCTTCGACTGAGAGCGACATGATATCCCCTTGTAGAGGATGTTCATCATCCTTGTGAAAGAATTGCTCGAATACAATCCATGACTTTCCCGAGGCGTTCACCAGCGGTAGCACTTACCGCGTGGTGATCTAGAATCGCACTAGGGTCACCAGGAGTTCTTCCAGCTGCCCAGTTACTGCTGATGAGGACCGCAGCATAGGGGAGCGATAGTTCTGCAGCGAGTTTTGCTTCACGGGGCATGGTCATGCCAACCGCGTCACCACCAAGAATCTCAATAGCACTAATTTCAGCAGCTGTTTCAAATTGTGGCCCTTGAGTCAAGAAATAGGTTAGACCTTTGTTTGAATTCAATTCTTTGCCGAGAATCTCATTCAAGTGCACAGAAAATGGTTCGGTCATCGAGGTGAATACTGCGTCATCATTATGAAAAGTTGAACTAACCCCCGTCAGGTCGAGATATTGCTCGGCATAAGCTATCGAACCGGGAGTGAATTCAGCGGCGATGGCACCGACACTACAAATCGCAAGTATCGCTTCAACACCAGCATCAGCCAAGGCTCTGATATTAGCACGATGTTCGATTTTATGTGGCGGTGTACATCCTTCGCCATGATGACGTTGAACAAATATAATCTCACTATCTGCTAAAGTGACACATTGTAATGGGACGTTGCCCCAAGGTGTTTCAGCCAGAATTGAATCAGATCTTATTGCATCGTCGAGAGCGATATCTGCCAGCCCAGTGCCGCCGATAACGCCGAGGCGCTTCATGGAAATCATTCCTCGAGTCTTGCAATCAAATCTGCTTTCTTACCAGATACCGGTTTGCCAGCCTCTTTGAGCAGGTCCTTGAGTTCAGCGACCTTCATCGATGAATAATCAGGAGCCGCTGTTTCAGGTTTAGGCTCTTCAGCTTTCTTCTTATCAGTGGTTTTCTCAGAGATTGACTCCATGGCTTCGGCTGCAGCGAGAATACTTCCTTCTTCTTCGCTTGCATTCTCATCGACTGCGCCTTCTTCCTCAGCTGCAACAGTAGCTAGTGCTGCTGCTTTCTTAGCTTTGAGTTCTGCATCAGCACGTGCTTCATCACCGTGGATGTCATCTAAGCTTGGTCCTCTCTTAGAAGTCACTCCAGACTGGAGAAGTTGGCTCTTGCGGATAACACAAGTACGCATTGGGTAAATTGGTTTGATGACCTTTAGCAGGTCTACTTCAAGCGACCCATCGAGGATTGCTTGCTGTAATTTAGCGTAGGTATTCTTAGCGCCGAATGCGATCATCATATCCTGGGCCTTAATGCGAACTGCGCTCTTGACACTGGATTGGATTCTGCGTTCGGTAATCATCAGAGTTTTGATCCTAATGAGATAGCCATCGGTGGTGATGATATCAACAATGGTGTCTATCTTACCACGGTAGCGACGTATCTGTCGGCGGGTGTGGTCGGATTGGTGCGCATGACCAATAAACATGGTCAATGCATCCTGTCCAACAATCTCGTTCACACGGAATCTTAAGATTACGTGCATCTTGGTGAAGTCACCATTGAATTCTTGTTGAGTCATTTCATAGATTCTGCCTATAATCTGCTCATCGGTCTCGCCCAAGGTTTCGCCGATTTTCTGGAAGTTCCAGGGATATCTAGGCGCTCGGATGGTAAACCATCTCTTCATTCGCCACTTGTCACGCTGCTTACGTGCTGCTACACGTGCTTTCATTCCCTTCTTTGCTGCCATTGAATCTCAACCTTGGGTCTTGTGGGGGCTACCCCACTTGCAAGGCGCCGTCTCTGCTGATGTATATCAATGAGAGGGATGTGAAGCGAATGCTTCGACATCACCAACCACGTTCATCTAGCCTCACTTCAAGGCTATCTAACTCATCGCCTTTCATCGCTTCACCGACCATCATACCCATGGCTTCGGCAACCTTGTCCGGATCATCATAGTGTGCTGTTGCTAGCACAATCGCATCAGCCATAGTTTCTGGGTCTTCGGATTTGAAGATGCCAGAGCCGACGAAAACACCGTCCATACCCATCTGCATCATCAACGAAGCGTCAGCTGGTGTTGCGATACCACCTGCGGAGAAGGTAACCACTGGAAGCCGTCCCATACGGGCGACCTCTTCGAGTATCTCTTTGACCTGCGCGTGCATCTCATCGTCGATTGCACCGAATGGAGTCATCAAATATTCACCGGGTAATTCAGAGCGAGTGGAAAGAACCCTGAAGCGTTCAATGATGATGTCGGCTGCTTGATCCATCGCCGCATCATCTAGAGTCTGCACTTGTCGGATTTCTTGCTCAATCAACCGAGCATGGGTAACCGCTGCAACCACATTTCCGGTTCCAGCTTCCCCTTTGGTACGAATCATCGCTGCACCCTCGTAAATACGACGGACCGCCTCACCCAAATGGGTAGCTCCACAGACGAATGGGATGTCCATAGATTTCTTATCGATGTGGAAAAAGGGATCTGCTGGAGTTAAGACTTCAGATTCATCGACCATATCGACACCGAGGGCTTGTAGAACCTGGGCCTCTCCCTGATGACCAATGCGTGATTTAGCCATTACTGGGATAGAGGTGCAATCAATGATTCCGGTTATCATATCCGGATGCGAGGTTCTCGCAACGCCACCGACCTTACGGATATCTGCTGGGACTCTTTCGAGAGCCATAACCGAAACCGCTCCGGCATCCTCGGCTATTGCCGCTTGCTCAGGAGTAACTACGTCCATGATAACACCACCTTTCTGCATGCGGGCAAAGCCACGCTTGAGAAGATCGGTGCCATGACGTAATTCTGAGACATCTGTCGGTAATGACATTGTAACCGGCCAGCCCAAAGGCCGACCCCTCATCAAACCTGCTCACAAATATGTACTCACAAAGTCACAGATTTTAGGCAAGAAATGAAATTCAAATAAATAATTTACAACCAATCAGAATTAATGATAATAGCAATTAACTATGATTAATGATAACAAATAAAGTCTACATTGACTATAATTCGGTATTCAATCGCCAAGTACTGGTGAATCGCCCGTTGCAATTTCTGCATCAACTGATTCTCTTTCGTTACGCTCGATCCAATGTTCCTCGTCATCGGGCACATCGGTATCAGTGAAAATCGCATCTACTGGACACTCGGGAATACAAGCACCACAATCGATGCACTCATCGGGATCTATGACCAAATAAGTAGCTACTTCTCTAAATGCCTCGACTGGACAAACAGCCACGCATTCTTGATACTTGTGATCTACGCATGTGGAAGTTACTACGTGTGTCATTATTTCACCTGTTCATCCGATTGTGTCGTTGTATAAATCACTGTCTCTCACACCACCATCTTCAGGTAGGCCCAAGCGTAGTGCTTCTTCACGGGCATGAGCCAATGTTTCTCTAGCTACTTCAATACTATCGTCACCGGGATAAACCTCAAATTTTGTCTTCCCTTTGACGGTTGCTTTCCGACCTGGCTTGGTGATTCTGATACGACCCGCAATCAATTCTAGTAGGTCAAGACGGAGATGTAGTTCATTGTCTTCTGTAATTCTCTCAGTGATTTCCTCACTCAATAATTCCAAAGCGTCTGGTCCGAGGCGTGCCAAAGACTTAGTTGCCTTTCCTGAACGCTTGAAAGAGGCTTCAATTAAATGAATTACCGTACCGTGATGAGATTGGCTTTCCTCGATAGAAACCGCCTCTTCATCACCCACTAGCCAACACATGGCATCTGCTAGGACTTTATCATCGCAAAGACCACTTGAGGTAGCAATCCAAGTGATGTGATGCACTCCCATAACTCGTCGACAGTGGCATTCTCCTTGAGCATGTCGCAGCCAAACCAACAAGCGCATTGTTTATCGCATAATTGTAGTGAGAGGGAAACATGCAGTCTATGTCCACGGCGATGTTACTGGTCGCGCTGATGATGTCCGCAGGGCTTAGTGGTTGCTTTGGCGAAGAGGAAGATGGACCTTTGGATAGTTCTGATCTTACAATTGCTGAGATAGATTCGCTCGAAGCCGGAACTTGGCAAAAGGTCACACTGACCGCTAGTAAAGACCTAGCGGTTTACATTCCTTACTTCATAATCGATGCTGGCTCTAACCGTGCTCAGAATGGAACGGTATTAGATATGAAAGCCGGAGATTCCACCACCTTGCAATGGTTATTACCACCACGTAACAATGAATCTTTACTCTTGATAGGAGAATATGGTCGCAACGCCTGGCCGATGAGAGCATCTACTCAATCATGGAGTGATTGGGTGGATAATCGCAACATGGGTTCTGCGGTTCAAACAACTGAAAATCTTGACCCTGAAGGGCTCTGGCGCTGGTTGACCGCTGGTTCAGATAATGGAGGAGATGTTGCAGTTAAATCAATGAAAGCAACTAGACCTTTTCGAGCTGATTTAGGCGCCGACCAAGGAGTGGGAGCCAGCGATGGCTGGGTCGATGGCCGTTCGGTTTACGAGTGGGTAGAATTCATCACCGATGAAACACCTTGTGACGATACACCGTTAAACCCTACTTGTGGACCGGATTTAGCAGAAGGTTATCTTGACCGTTGGATTGGTAATGGAAACGGAGCTTACGAACATGCAATCGCATATTTTGAAGGTGTCATGAAGGGCTATGGATTACGTACAGAAGTTCACCGTTTCCAAACAGGTACTCTGTGGGCGGTCAATATCTGCGGCTACAAAGATGGAACAATGTTCCCCGATGAGTGGTTGGTCTTTGGTGGCCACTTCGATATCGCCCCTTATGCAACACCTCCAACAGCAGTGATACCTGGACTCGAACAACAGGGATATGGCACTAGAACCGGTGCTTATGACAATACTGCAGGATCTTCGATGGTACTTACAACAGCAGGTGCATTAGCCGATTTTGATGCTCGCAGAACTATGGTATTCTGTTTGTGGTCTTCGGAAGAAGAGGGACTATGGGGTTCATCGGCATTTGCCGGAGACCTACCTAGTGGAGTGACCGTTTCCAATTATCTCAATCTCGACATGGCGGGAATTAATTACCCCGGTGATTATGCACTATCGGTATACCTTGGACCAGATGGAACTGGTGATGTAATCGACCAACCTGGGATGTATCATCTTGCAGAATGGATTGGTTCAGATGCTCTTGATCTCGCATATCAAATTGAAAGAGGAGAAGCGGAATGGGCAGCTGTAGGAGAAAATCCTCTTTGGCAAGACCAATATGAGGACATGGTTGCAATCTATGAATCTCCAACAGCGAGAAGTGACCACGATTCTTTCCAACAGATTGGAGTTGCTACGTTAGGTTGGAATGGAGTGGTAGATGGCTACCCCTGCTATCACAAAACCTGTGATAAATTAGAAACAATGCAAGGCTACATGGATACTGATGATGCTACAGGAGAAGCAAATCTAGTCCATTCGTGGGACATTGTCACATGGTGGGCTGTATTCGCCTTTTTGCACATGGATCAAGTCCCTGTGCCAAATGAATTGTGAATCTTAATCCAGTGGGCTTGGAACTCCCTTCTCGCCCAAGGTCCAACGTAAGGTCTTGACAACTCCTTCAAGAGCTTTGTAATTACGGGCGGCCTCTTTCATGCCATCACGGTCACCGTCTTTCTGACATTGAGCAAACCAAGATTTCCATTCAGACAGTCTGTCGACTGCATTTTCGAGCATGGTCTCGATTTCGCTCCAACTGCGGTCATATGAACGCTCAACAGTGCCCTTACCCGCCATATTTATCGGGCCCTACGCTACCCTTTATCAAACAAGTGGTTGAAATGATTAATCTTTACAGTCAAATGAAGATTTATTCTATTGACTTTCCGCTGGTAGGCGATGGTTGGTAAGTTTCTTTGATTGGATGTCCTGTTGGTCACCAATTACCATTGCACTTAAATCGGAATCTACGATGATACAGGATTCTCCAATCACACTACCGATGATATTTCCATCGATATTACAGCCGCTCATCACTAAACTATTTTTGACAGATGATTTACTAGAGACATTGCAGTTAGAAAGAATCACACTACGCTCTATTTCTCCAGAGACATTGCTGCCTTTGGCGATAAATGAGCCGTCACTAAGTACCTCTCCTTCGGGCATAGGAAACGGTAGTGAATCTCGCATCTCGATAAGTGCTCGCTGAGCATTGAGTAATTCCAAAGGATGGCCTACATCATACCAAATACCCTCAACCGTCTTGGCATACATCGGCATTCCCAATTCTAGGACACGGGGGAATAATTGCTTACTAAAATCATATTTCTCGCCCTCGGGCACCATCTGCAAGACCTCGGGTTCGATGATATAGAGTCCAGCATTGATGACGTTCGAGAATGCTTCTTCAGGGGTTGGCTTTTCCTTGAAACGAGAAATATATCCTTCCTTGAGTTCACCATTTACCTCACCACCTGGGCTGCCACTCAAACCGACGATACCATACTCACATGGATCTTCTACCTGCCACAAAGCCATAGTAACCATCGCACCCTTTTCCTTGTGTAAACGCAAGAGTTCAGCGATGTCAAATGAGGCAACACTATCGCCAGAACCGACGACAAAGGTTTCAGTTAATTTATCAGACAATAATCGGACACTACCCGCTGTCCCCATCGGAGTATATTCTTGATTGATGGAGGCTTTGATCTCATGACTATTCCACGAATCAACATGCTTTGACATCACCTCGCCTTGAAAGCCAGTAGTGA
>Ga0209709_10001346_pt1 | contig 22766 bp, 16 predicted proteins | sample ArcticOcean_MG_C_2_FD_187435 | JGI IMG/M metagenome (GOLD analysis project Ga0209709, IMG submission 187435) | Marine microbial communities from western Arctic Ocean - ArcticOcean_MG_CB4_136 (SPAdes) (version 2) | ecosystem: Environmental > Aquatic > Marine > Oceanic | place: Arctic Ocean...
CGCCTGCGAACTGTTCGACGAGCGTTCTCTTATGAAAAAGCATCACTGTCGGGAGCGAACTGACTTTTAAAGCTTCCGCGATATTCGGAAACAAATCTACATCAACTTTCACCATTTTAATACTTCGAGATTTTCCTTCCAGAGCTTTCACCAAACGTGGGGTTAAGATCTTACACGGGTTACACCAGTTCGCATAAAAATCTATGATTATTGCTTTCCTCTCAGATTCAACTCCTATGAGTTTCTCCAACTCCTTAACGTTTTGTATCTCGGAGACGTCCGCCCCGCGAGTCGACGTAGAGGAGGCAAAACATCTCAAATTTGGGATTGTATTTGACCTCAAAAAAAAACTGTGCGATTGCAAAACTGCGCGACGCATCACTTTTTTTATTTTTGTGAAGTCTGGCCAACTGAAAATGAGATTTGTACGTAGACAACTCACTCAGCGACGCCAGGCGAGAGTTCAGGAAAACACGATATTTCTCTTTCTTAAAAGTAAAGTTATTACACTACACGATGCACATGTAGGAGGTTCTGTTCCATTTATTATATTATAATACTAATACTACGCGACTACGTGGTGATATTCTCAACGAAATCAAAAATATGCGCTCTACGTGGTCAAAATTCGTGCGGTTCTCTGGGTGCTGCTTTTTAATTTCTCATCTTTTGTTGCCCATCATACCCATCATCTTATTCATCATAGAAGGATCCTTCTCCATCTGCTGCATCATACTCATCAACCCTTTTTCGCCACCGAACATGTTGCGCATTTGCGGGGGTAACGCTGACATCATTTGTGACATCTGCTGCTGCATAGCTTGCTGTTGTCCATGTCCTCCTCCTCGACCCCGTGAACCTTCTTTTGGCATTTTCATCCCCTTCATCCCCTTCATCATTTTAGCCAACCGCTTAAATTCTTCTAGCAACTCTATGTATGCCTGTGGAGTTTTCCCAGCGCCTCGAGCAATACGAATCATGCGCTTCTTGTCCGTTAATATTTTCATATTGCAGGTGTCTAGCTCCGTATCTGACATAGAATCCATCAAACACAACATTCGTTTAATTTTAGCCTGGCCAGCTCTCTCAGAACCTTGCGGTAGCGCATCTGCCATTCCGGGAATCATCGACATGACTTGAGACATTGGTCCCATCTTCGTTATATTTTGAAACTGCTCGTACAACAAACGCATCGTGAACTGCCCAGAGGTAATGCCGTCGACTAATTTCTGCCCTTGGTCTTCGGGGACCACGTCAGATAACTTTTCCATTAAACCTTGCCAATCACCAAGTCCAAGTAAGCGCGAAACAAAAGGTTGTGTATCAAACGCTTCGATATCCTCAAGATGTTCGCCAGTACCAACAAAAATAATAGGAGATTTAGTGGCCGCTACTGCCGCGATTGCACCCCCGCCTTTCGAATGGCCATCCGTCTTCGTCATGATCACCGCACCAACATCGACTGCGGATTTGAAAGCCTCCGCCTGATCTTTCGCCATTTGACCCATGGAGGAATCCATCGTGTATATAGTCATTGTTGGATTTACGGCCTCGTCTACAGCTCGCATCTCTTCAAAAAGAGCCTCGGACTGCTTATGTCTACCCGACGTATCTACTATGATTAAATCAAACTTTTCTTCCTTGAATCTTTGCACGCCTTCGGCTGCTATTTTTGCTGGGTCTGACTCGGTATACGAGCCATAGAAAGGAATTTTAGCTTTTGTCGCATTCTGCTTCAACTGATCAAAAGCACCCGCACGAAACGTATCTGCGCAAACTAATGCTGGCTTAAATCCTTTCCGAGCGTAATAACTCGCGTACTTTGTGCACGTTGTTGTCTTACCGCAACCTTGTAAACCCACAAACATCACGACGTTTGGTTTTCCTTTCTTGGGAACAAACTTTGCCTTCACTTCCGATTTTGCGTCGCCCCCGTCAAGCATATTACACAGCTCGTTGAACACAGCTTTTTCCAACATCTTCTTCGCGTTGATGCCGCCGGCGAGATCATCGATATCTACAGCTTTCACGATATTTTTCTTCATCTGAACGACGTACTGGACGTTTACGTCTGCGGACAGTAAAGCTTTTGTAATTTCCTTCAAGACATCTTCCATAATCTCCTCATCTATGACGGTGTGCTTACTCAACGAGCTCAAAGCGTTCGCTAACTTACTCCCAAGATCGTTGAGCACCATGATTGCGTTGTTGTAACTTTTCCTTATTCACTTTTCCTCTGTTTCTTCTTCTTCTTCTTTTTTCTTTTTATGAGGACTTTTCTGCGAGAAGCGGAATGTGTGTTGTGTGGAATATTTGGACGGCCGAGAGATGAAAAAACAGAGAAAAGCGGAGTGAAAACAGAGGAGAGAGAATTTTTGAACGAAGAGGCGGCGGAGGGCAACCCCCACACACATAAAAAAAAAAGCGAGAGTAATCATCGTTAGAATACTAGCACATAGAAAGTAGAAGTTCTACCACACACTCGCACAAACAGAGACAGATACAAGTAGATCAGATGACGACAACTACAACTATGGCGGATAACCCCGTCTGGAAAGCCGTGAAGCCATTTATGAACGGTGGTCTCTCAGGGATGGGCGCGACGTGCGTGATTCAGCCGATCGATATCGTCAAAGTTCGATTACAACTCGGCGCTTCTGGGGGACCTATCGGTGTTGCCGCCGGGATCATCAAAAACGATGGTTTTGGTGCCCTTTACACCGGTTTGTCTGCCGGTCTGTTGCGTCAAGCGACGTACACGACGGCTCGTCTTGGTATCCACGCTGAGCTCGTGGATTACCTGAAAAAACAAAACAACGGGGAGGCTTTGCCGCTCGCGCAAAAAGCCGGAGCTGGTTTAGCGGCCGGTGGTATAGGTGCCATCTTTGGTTCACCTGCAGATTTATCCTTGATTCGTATGCAAGCGGATAAAACATTACCTGTCGATCAAAGAAGAAATTACACTGGTGTTGTTCACGCTTTGAGCGACATCGTTAAGAACGAAGGCGTTGGAGGTTTATTCACTGGAGCGAGCACCACTGCTATTCGTGCAATGGCTCTCAATATGGGTATGCTTGCCTCTAACGACCAAGCGAAAGAGATGTTAGCTGAGCAAGGCTTCACCGGTTTTCCGAAGACATTCATCGCATCATCCATCTCTGGTTTCTTTGCCTCCTTCTTTTCGTTACCTTTTGATTACGTTAAGACGATGTTACAAAAGCAGAAAGTTGATCCAGTGACGGGTAAATTCCCATATTCTGGTATGGCGGATTGTGCGATGAAGACGTTTGCCGAAGGTGGTCCGCTGAAATTTTACACCGGCTTTCCCACGTACTATGTGCGAATCGCCCCGCACGCCATGATTACGCTCATGGTTTTAGATTCCATTCAAAAGTTTCAGAAAGATAACGGGCTTTAACTAGATTGAGATATACCTTTATATACATGCTAATAAATAACACACATCACATAGATAAACTAACGATTGGTTGAAATAACGAAAAACATTTTATTCATCATCTCACCAACAACGCGTGTATTATGTTTTTACGCGCTCGTATATCGGTTTTCTTTTTTCTTCTTTTGTCTCTCTCTCCACTTTTCTCTCTGGCTCAACAAAATCATGTGGTGAGAAGGTGGAAGGAGAAGGAGGAGGAGGGAATATTTGAGCATGTCGACGCATCCGCGTCGTTTCCTCTGTACTCGAATCATCGTTACTTTCTTCGTCTTTTTCTTCGTCATTTTCGTAGTTCGCGCGGAGGAACTCGAAGCAATCGCAAACGGAGAAGAAGAAAAGGAAACATTGTTGAATAAAAAAAGAAATTTTCCGGAGGATGTCTCTGGGACGTTTAAAGGCGCGTGGCACGCTTCATCGACGAAGTCGTTCCTCACGCCTTTGCGTGAAATTCCCAATAAGAGATACTTCGCCAGCGGTTCGAAGGGAATTTTACAGGTGCAGATGCGACAACAGAAGAAGGACTCAAAAAACAACTGTTTCTGGGTAGAAGGAGACTTGTTAGTGCGAACGACTTCGGCTCCTACCATTCACGTGAATTTCGCCGGAGTGTACCTTAACGCCACGGGAATAATTCACGCTCATGGACAGAGTAGAAATCTAGAGCATGTATCCCTTGATAATTCAAACGAGCAGAGTTTTTATCATTCAGATTTTAGAGAGGCGCTCAGAACTTCGGCTTCAGACTTAGCAAGGGAAACGGCACGGAGGAAGGACGCAAATGCGACACGAAGCGAAGATAAAGAAGCTAGTAACGATACAGAAACAATTTATGACGTAATGCGTCGTCGACAACGAATTAGTTCGTTATTTTCGGGACCGTTAAACACCACGGCATATCCTTCTGCATGTGAGTTTGCTCTTAAGTTGTTCATCGAACCAGGAAAATATTCGCTTCTTGAAAATATTGAAGACAATATTGAAGTGAAATCGAAAGTAACCGACGATGAGATGAGAGAAAACGAGTACACACCTCGTAGAACTGCCTTGCCTGATGCATCTTTCGATGCGGTTATCACAGGGACTTTAGTTTCTGAAAACTGTGGCTTTGATTTTGTCCTCAATGCAACAACTTTTAAGATGCAAGAATATTACGCAAAAGCAATCAACTATGGATACATTGCAATAGCAACTGTTCTATTTCAGTTGTATGCCCTGGCGAAACAAGTTGAAAATGTGGGTAATACGCAAAGTTCGCTGTCAAAGCTCTCCATATTATCGCTTGGATTTCAGGCAACATTAGATGCGTACCTCTGTCTTGGTCACCTGATCTATGGAATGGTTGTCGAAGAAATATTCTTACCTTTTGCCTGCATAGCTTTTCTTGAATTTATGATGTTTTCCGTATTTGAGATGCGATTACTGTTGCACGTGTGGAAAATACGAAACGCTTCAAATAATAGTAGTTCGTGGATTGACTTGCGAAGAGAGCTCTCCACTTTATATGGGAAATTCTACGCCGGTTTCTTTGGCGGGGCATTCTTGATTTACGTTATGCAAAACTTTCAGACATTTTGCGTTTTATTGTTGTCCTCATATTGGCTACCGCAAATTCTGTGGAATTTATACTCAAATTCGAGGAAACCCTTCATACCGATGTATGTAGGAGTAATCAGTATAACTCGAATTTTTGTTCCGTTATACTTTTATGGATGTCCGAAAAAATTTGCTCGAAACGAGCCGAATTATGTCTTGTGCGCATCTGTCTCTTTGTATGTGTTCGTGCAAGCGTTCATTTTATTTGCTCAACATTATTTTCATCCGCGAATTGTTACATTCAAATTAACTAAATGGCTACCGGAAGTGCACAATTATCATAAGAGTTACGTGAAATTTGGAGATTGTTCTATTTGTCTTAGTAATCTTAAAAGTGAGAGTGAGAGTATGTCTCCAAACGAAATGCAAATGCAAGCGCCCTGCGGTCACGTTTTTCACGCGCATTGCCTTAGTAGATGGATGGATGTGAAATTAGAATGCCCAACTTGCCGTGCGAAGTTGCCACCAGTGTAATTATTTAGATGGAGAATTAAAAGGAGCGTATATTTAGATTTTATTAGTGAGGGTGAAGCTATAATTGTATTTATTTTTACTATTCCAATAACATGGCAGCTTTGGGATTGAACCAACCCCCTAGAGCTCCAACTATAGATATAGCCGTGTAACCATAAGCTAAAGTACTGGCTGACAGCTGAGCACCTCCCCAATACGTCGTTATAAATGCACCTAGACGTGCAATCATGTTACCGTAAGAGTGTCCCGTTGCGCGAATCTCTACTGGATATGCCTCTGCACTAAGGAGCCATGACGCTGATCCAGATATTGGCGCAGCCGCCCGGGCAATCATAGCAAATACTAAAGGTAATGGTACATTTGGTTCAACTAGAAGCGGCAGCGCTACACCAAATACAATAAATGAAACCGTGCAAATCTTTCCACGAGGCATATATTCAACCATGAAAACTCCTATAATGGTTCCACCAATCTCTCCCAGACACGAATATATAAGTTCTTTGAACGGAAACATTTCAGACTTTGGTACGTGCAATACTCTTGGAAGAAATAAGATTATTCCGTAGTAACAAAACGTTTGCGCAAAAGAAGTAAGCCAAACGCAAACCGTTGCAAGAAGATATTTTGGCTTGAATAAATCTTTCACGCTCGCGTGATGTTCTTCTTCACCTTCCAACTTGAATGATTTCATCTCTAATTTGTTTGTACTGGCAATCTTATCCATAATAGCCTCCGCTTCTTCTGTTCTACCTTTAGCGAGTAGCCAGGAAGGAGACTCGTCGAGAAACCCAAGAAATAATAGCGAAAGAACTGGTGGTACAGATGCTAGCAGAGTTAGATACCGCCAACCTCGCGAATCGAGAACAAAATAAGCTAGCTCAGTAATTAAGATACCGCCAATAGCGAACCACACCCAAATTGACATCAACACCTGCCCACGAATTTTATCCGGACAAATCTCCGCGAGCAAATCGTAAGGCACTGAAAAACCTCCGATACCAACGCCGACTAAGAAGCGCATGCAGACGAGGAAGTACACGTTTGGCGAAAAGGAAGAAGCAACTCCGAAACCCGCAATCAACGCGATCGATAAGATGAAAGCAGGCTTCCTACCAAATCTATCGCCGAATAGTCCAAACGCAGAGCAACCAGCAATTTCTCCCGCAAAGACAGAAGCTGCAATAGAGCTCGCTTGAACTGGATTCAAATGCCACTCCTTAGCAGCATCGATGGTCATGAAAGCTAACAGGTTCACCTCTACGGATTCAGCCATGAGGCAGAACCCTGTGATTAAGAAGAGTACCCAGTGATACTTTCCCCAACCAACCGCGTTTTTTGCATCGTGTAGCGTGGATTTCACCGCCACCGCTCCAGCAGAGGACGGTGAACCTACTACCTTTCGCATTTTAAACTATTATGCCACTGTGACTTTTTACGAAAATTTCTCTCCTCTCTCTCCTCCTTTTCGTGTTGTGCGTGGGCGAAGAAATCTCCTATTGTTGCACCAACTATAACCCGACCACGCGCGAGCAGTATACCGACAGTTTCCTTCTCTCTTTCTATTTATCAGAATCTTATTCGAGACGCGCACGTTGGCTCTCACTCGCTACAGAGAAGGACAACTTTTCCTGTGCGAGCCACACAGGTTGTGGGGAAGATTATAGGCGCGGCTAAATCCAGAGCTTCTTTGGGGAAGAGCACAAACTTTTGTTCTCTTTTTCGGCAGAATTCTAGAGTCCCTAAATTTTCTTTGAAAAAAATGGTGAAAAGCTTTTTCGCGAGGAGACAACATTCCGAGAGCAAGCGAGCGCAGGAGTATCCACCGCTAAAAGAGAAAAGCGGGGCGCGCGTCGTAAAGAGACAGATAGAGAGAGAGAATAGAATAGAATAGAATAGAATAGAATAGAAAGAATAGAAAGAAACCACGCTTTACCTCGTCGTGCGTGACCGAACAAAAAGAATAATCGTTCCACTTGCCGTTCATTTCTTTTTGGGGTGGTGCCTAAAAACACACTTTTGAAAAAAAAAAGAGAAGAAGAACACGAAGAGGAAACGTTATGAGTGAGGAGGATACGCGAGGACGGAAGTCGTCGCATAACGTTTTACGCGATGATAATGCGGCGATGTCGAAGAACGCTGGCGATGTTCGCACGTCCGAAGCGAACGACGGACCACTCGATGGTTGTTCAGGAGGTGATTTCATATCTCTCACTCAAGCCGTGGAGAAGAGCGAGAAAATCTCCTATGGTTTCGCAGCGAGTTCAAAATATGTTACATCACAATCTGAAAGATCTCAGCCAATACGCTCGTCTCATCGGCAGAAGAAGAATGCAACTTCTGCACTCGATCGATTACTCTGCACAAACAGCAGACAAAAAGAGGGCAAGAGTAATAGCGGATTGAATATGGAAACGAAGACTACGGTTTCCGACAAGGTTGTCGTCGTCGAGCAGGAGCAGCAGCGGTGTAAAGTTGAAGCTCACGGTGATCTTGGAGAGAACAATAGAAACAAAGTACGTAGTGAATTCCCCGTTGCGCTTGATAAAGCTCCTTCGACAACCTTGGCGCGAGAGTTTGGACCAGATTCGAAAGAAAAAAAGAAGAAGAAAGAGGAGGAAAAGAAAGTTGAACTGCGTGTATCGTTTCCGGCGCCTTCACTAAGTTGGGGGAGCGCAGACGAACAGCTTTTTGTTCATGATAACGTAAGAACGATAAAGAAAGATAGGCGATCGATTGATAGTAACAACAAGAAAAGAAAAGAAAACCCTAGCGGAGCACCACCGATTCCCGTCGAGGAAGATCACACTTCCAAGATATCTCCGCCAAAGGAGTTCATCGCAGAATGGGATGATGAGGAAGATGATGAAAGTATCGAAAATCATGATATATATTTGAACACTGACACCACCGCCGCCGTTGTTGAAAAAACAACATTCGAAAATTGTACGACAAACGTATCTCGAGTCGCGAATGCATTGAAAATGGATTCATCAGATATGAACGTTCAGGAAAAGATTATGAAAAAGCTCGAGAGAATTGATTCGCAAGGCGCACGTATCGCTGCACAAAGAATCATCAGCATACAGAAAGATGACAACGTTTTACATTTACATGTTATTGCATGTCTTAAGTCTAGTAATATGGTGGTGCCAAAGATTATAACTTTGAAAGATCATTGGGTAGATATTCAAGTCCAAGTGAATGACCTCATTCGTGTCCATTCAATAAGCAAAGGAAACGAGATTTCTGGAAACTGTGAAATCACTGCTACAAATGGCCTTATCTTAGTTCTTCATCCCGAGCTTTTACTGTCTGCAACCATGCTTGGAGGATCCTTTCAATGTTTAAGAAAAGCTTTTATAAATACTGTCATCGGTGATGGTCCCGGTGGAGATGCATCTGAAGCTGCTACATTCGGAACTCTACTGCACGAACTCGCCGAAAAGTCTTTGATAAATTCAGGCTCTAGTGCTATGTCAAACAATTTCGCAGGGATGAACGAAAATTGTATGGAGGATTTTATCGTTGGATTGGCTCGCAAAAGTGCCCTAGATCTATACGCCATCAACAAAACAGTTGACAATTTTATCGAGCACGCTAGAAATGTCATCTCAGGTGTCGAAAAATGGTCCAAAAAATTGACGGCATTATCTCGCAAGGCCAGAATAATGGCAAGAGATCTCGGTTCGAAGATGAGTAGTGCGAATGGAAATGACTATCAGATAGCAAATATGAGAGAAGAAAACGCGCGTCGATTTAATCAGCCCTGTGGAGGCGTGCACGTAGAAGTCCGCAAGAATGGAGCGAGTAATTCGAATGTTTTAGAAGTTTCAGAGATCGTGGATATTGAGGAAATAATTTGGGCTCCGAGATTAGGTTTGAAGGGGCAAATAGACGCAATTGCTGAAGCAAGAATAAGGACTGGTAAGCAATCGACTGATGTTAAAGTTGTTCCAGTAGAGCTTAAGACCGGCAAGTGGAAGGATGTTGTTGAACACGGAGCTCAAGTTTTATTATACACGTTGATGATTGGTGAGAGATATTTTCAAAATCAAGGCGCTTCTCCGTTCGGTGTATTGCACTACACGAACGATGATCAAAATGAGGAAGGGAAAACAACCGTAATCGAAAGGACAAACCTGGAAATTGCATTTCTTATGCATCAGCGAAATCGTTTAGCTTCGGCGTTGCAGCCGCGAGATGATGACGAAGCTTCTCTTGATCAAAATAGATTTCTGTATCCAGCTGAGAATTTGATTGAGAGAGCGCACCTTCCACAGGTCCATAGTAAGTTAGCTTCTGGAATCCTTCCGAATATGTCGCCGAGTAGTTGGTGCGAACGATGCTTTCAACGTGAAAGTTGCTTTACGTTGCACAAATCTCTTGAATCTGGGAACGAGCAGACTTCTGGATTACAGATCTTCGCCGCAAGCACAGATCATATCACAAAATCTCATTCAGAGTGGTTGAATAAATGGATCCGACTTGTCGACCTTGAATCGAGCGCTTCGCATGGTAAGAGAGCGACGCCATGGATGGATGTTGAAGTAGTCTGTTCCAGAAAAGGTGGGATTGCCGTGAATGGATTAAAATTGATTCATCATAATATACAAAAACAAATCTCGTTGACTCCGGAAGATGGTACGCCACGACGAGACTCTTTCACCGGTGTATCACCTGGAAACATTGTGAATGAAGATGAATGGTTTCATGAGTTTATAGTCTCGGAATGTTCCAATGAGCAGTGCTCTCTGTCTAAATTTAGTCCTGGAGATCGAGTTGTTCTTTCTCGCAACGATGGCTTGATGGTTACTGGTCGTGCCACGATCGAAAAGGTTGAGATTAACCATAACATGTTATCTCTTGTAACGTCTCGGCCTCTTCGAGTGCAAAGTAAAGAGCATATATCGATACAGCCATCACTGCCAGGTAGTGCGAATCTGAATGAGCTATGGCGCATCGATCGTGATGGTGCCGGTCACGCCATGGCGGCCCGATCTCGTGGAAATTTAATTGCCACTCTTGCTAAGGATGTCTCACAGAATAAGAATCAAAAATTAATGCACATTCCATCTGAAACCCGAAGGAGAATAATAGATTTCGCGGAACCGGTCTACGAAAATTTTACTTCTATAAAGTTACCGGGAAGGTATATGAATGATTTTGCGGAGTTTGAACGAGATTACCTTGACATTGTCGTCGATTTGAACGCAGAGCAGCGATACGCGGTCGAGAAAGTTGTCACCTGTTCAGATTATGCTTTAGTTCTTGGATTACCAGGTGCCGGAAAGTCGGAAACTTTGGTCTGCTGTATTCTTGTTCTTGCGTTATTGGAAAAGCGTGTTTTAATCACTTCTCACACACACAACGCGGTTGACAACATTTTAAAGCGTTTACCCTCAAAAAATTGCGAAAGATTTATTAGAGTTGGCGATGATGAGTTCAAAGTTCTCAAGGAAGTTCGAAGATATCGTCTCGGGGGTGAAATTTGGGATGCAAGCTCATTCGATGCGATAAACTATGCTTCTGAGAAAGCTCGAATTGTTGGTGCGACATGTTATGCTTTGAACCATCCATTCTTCGCTCGAAAAGAGTTTGACGTTGTTTTAGTCGATGAAGCTGGACAATTGACGTTGCCAGCTATATTAGGTCCTTTATTACTTTCGAAGACGTTTGTTCTGGTAGGTGATCACCATCAATTGCCTCCATTGATTACTTCTGAAGTCGCGAGACGCAGCGGTATGGAAGATTCACTTTTTGCTCAACTGTGCAATAAGAATCCAAACGCTGTCTGCTCTTTGACATGTCAGTATAGGATGAACGAACCGTTAACAAAGCTACCAAATGCACTGACTTATGATGGTAAATTGAAACCAGCGAATGATGCGGTTGCGAATAGAATGCTTTCGGTCGAAGAAGACTTCGATGTCAAGGCTAGGAAAATCCAATGGTTGATAAATGCGACGAGTGAACAGCCAAATAAAGCGGTCATTTTCCTTGATACAAGCGCAGAAGAAACGGTGCAAGATCAGACAAGAGAGAGTTCTGATGAGCGACCGGTAAACAAGGGAGAACAGCGTCTCGTTCTTGAAATCGTTCGAAGTTTAATTCGCAGAAAAGTTGAAGCAGCAAAAATAGCAGTCTTGTCACCTTTCAATGCGCAAGTGGATGAAATTTCTGAACTACTAAAGACTGACGAGAAAGTAAGCGATGTAGAATCTTTAACTATAGATAAAGCACAAGGAAGAGACTTTGACGCGGTCATAATCTCATTCGTAAAAAGTAATCCTCGAGGAGATACGACAGAGCTATTAGAAGATAAGAGACGCCTGAATGTTGCGATAACTCGAGCCAAGTCAAAGTTGATTTTGATTGGAAATATGCAAACGTTAAGAGGTAGCAATGCTATGAGCAGGATGCTGGATGTCATTGCTTCTGAGAAGATGATCGAGCCCGTGGACAGCTCATTCGTAAAACTGTTCCTGTAAAGAAAACTATGATACATACTTTACTTTTCTCCCCGCCTGATTTCTTGAATTTCCTGCGCAAGGATTGATTTTGTTCTTTCGCTGAGTCCTTCTACTTCTTTTCGAAACATTTCCTCATCTTTACTTTCTTCCTCTATCTCCGCGTCTAATACTTCGCTTCCGTCTGGATCGAGATTCTTTTTCAGAGGACGCTGTCTCATTTTGGTTTTGGAAGTTGTCTCCTTGTATTTTCTCTCCTTCAAATTTCTCGCTTTCAAACGCCGCTTATTTTCCTTCTTCTCTGCATTTGCTCGTCGTCTGAACAGTATAATCGAACTAATGAATTTCAAGATGTCTCCTCGCCCTTCTTTACTCACGCTCGAAGTCTTGATGATGCTTGGTAATCTATGCCACGTTTCTTCCAGTCTATTTTCTAGTGCTTCTATGTTTTCCTCCACAGTAGGAGTATTTGGGCCTTTTTTCTTTCTATCACACTTTGTGAACACAATTGTGAACGGTATGTCGTTCCCTATCAAATAGTTTGCGTAGTTTAAGTCTTTATCTTGGGTTTCTATCGAAGCATCGATCAACAACAATACTCCACAGAGAGTCTGACGCGTTTTGAAATAGCTTTTCGCGAAGGTATCCCAGGATAAAATTTCCTCCTCAGTTGCCTTTGCAAAGCCATATCCAGGAAGGTCGACGATGTACCATTTTGCGTCAATGAGATAGTGATTAATGGACCGCGTTGTACCAGGATTCGCCGATACGATGGCATGACTCGTACCTTCCGTGAGCATATTTAGCAAAGAAGACTTTCCGACGTTAGAGCGACCAATCAAAGCTATTTCAGGTAGTCCATTTTCTGGTGGACAGTCTCTCTCGTTTTCAACAGAACTGGTCAGTCTCACTTTTTGCAACTTTTTGTCGCTGACGATGGAGATGTCTGGGAGAGGCAAAGTCTGCGCTTCCGCCCCGGTTCGCAGCACTGGACGGTTTTGTTTATTCGAGAAGAGTTCTTCTTCGACGTAATACACCGTGCCTGTTTCGTTGTCCCATTCTGATTTGCCGCTGCTCGCTGCGGCTGCTACGAAAAACTTCTTCAAAGTTGGTCTTAACAACTTTTTGCTCTTTCCTTCAATTATTGAATTTTTCGCATTTACTGCAGATAACCCCGTCCTGGATGTACGCGACGACGAGAACGACATCGAAGGTACAGAAAAAGGAGGAGTCATGGCAGCGATTATGGCGAATGTGGCGAGGCGGTGATGTGTGATACCTTTTTCTCTGTGGCTTTGGGCGGCGGAGAGTTTTGACGGAACTCCGTGAGAAAGGACCAAAAATCGAGCACACACAGAGAAGTTATCAGGACAAAAGTTGTTCTTTTTTTTTGCCCCCTCTCCCACAAGCTCTCAAAACCAAAGGCTCACGGCAGGATCCTCATTAGAAAGAAAAAAACGGAAGGAAATAAAAATATATACCAAACCGACGAAAGGATGAAACCTTCTCCTTCTTATACCGGCCCTATTCTCACCTCGCTGGCGGCTTTGTTTGCCGCGAGTGGCGCGTGCGTGTATGCCGTAAACATACAAAAAATCTTTGGAGGTATGCACCGAGAGAGAGAGAGAGAGAGAGAGAGAGAGAGAGTTCTTGTCTTCATTTTGCGTGTGTGTTTTTCCCTCATCATCCGTCGGTATCAAGATCCGTTTTTCGTTTTGAAACTCTCGCTTTTACTTACCACGTCTTTCTCCTTCAAACTTTTTATTCACGACGTGAACAACAACGATCTATTCGCAGGCTCGACTCCATCCACGATTACAAACACGGAATGGCTCGCCGCGACGCAAGCTTCGTATCAAAATGGGGTGGAACGAGAGGGAGCACCTGGGAAACCAATAGCAATGAATCCGATGAGAAGAAACATCTCTCCTTGAACAAACTTGAACTGAGAAAATGCAGTAGAGAGAAAGAGAGAGAAGGAAGGAAAGAAAAAGAAAGAAAGAGGAACAGTATTAGAGAGTGAAACATATATAACGTGACCCACCACTTATTTGTATAATAAGAAAATCGAAACTATAAGTCAGCGGGAATGGATTGCAGCATGCAGCATTTTGTTTTTATCCTCGGATGAACTGTCTCGAGTCTCCCGAATCCTTCTTACCGTACGGATTATTCGCACTAAAACCATGGCCAGTACCTTTTTGCCTTCTGTAATCACTACCAGGCGCACCATTTGATACTTTACCCCTACCTTTACTTGCTTTTGATTCTAAATTCAGCTGCACTTTTGGAGGGCGGCTGAAGCCAAAGGATAAGCCTACGGCTGCCAAATCGAGAGCATGAACGTTGTACACATCTTTCAGAGTGTGCGAGTTGTACGCTAAAATGTACGCCCTGTATGCATCTTTTGCTGATGTGTGCAAATAATAGTTTTTCTCGACCAACTTTTCAAGCTGCGATTGTACATTAGCTATTTTCTTCTGCGGGAATTCGTATTCATTCAGAGGTACTTTTGCGTTCTTGAGATATTTCAAAAATCCGAGTTCCCCTGGAATGAGGAATAACAGAGCGCGCCCTCTTCCGTCGGTTCCTCGAGCAGTTCGTCCAACCCTGTGAATATACTCTTTCGGATCATCTGGTGGATCGTATTGTATTATCCAATCAACATCTGGAATATCTAATCCTCTCGCAGCAACATCGGTGCACAACAAGATACCTCGATCGGCTTTGCAAAACTCAAAAAATGTGGTTGTTCTCCTCTGCTGCTTCTGTTTACCGTGTATATCGGAAACCGGGATGTCTATGTAGTTCAATAATTCCGCGTGATATTTGACCGAATTACAGGATGAAAAGAAAACCATCACCTTTTTCTTCAAATTTTTCTTTAAAAATGTAAACAAGAGCAAAAAGCGCTTCTCAGACGGAACGACACAGTAACCTTGCTCAACTCCGGAAGCAGTAGAAACGGCTCTAGAATCATCAACTCCTATGTATAAAGGCGTTTTCAAACTTAAACGTGCTAAATCTTCGACTTTCGTGGTTTGTGTCGCGGAAAATAACATCGATTGGCGATCTTTTGGAAGCATTTTCACAATCGTACGCATCTCCTCCTCAAAACCAATATCGAGCATACGGTCTGCTTCGTCCATGACGAAGACTTTCAACGAACTGAATTGGAAACCACGAGTATTCTGCATGTGATCGAGTAATCTGCCTGGCGTGGCGACGAGGAGGTTTACTCCTTTAATTAATTTTTCACCTTCCGCTCGTCGATTGGCTCCACCCATCAATAATCCGTGGGTTTGAGAATGTTTTTGCATGAGTTGTTGCGCGACGCTGTAGATTTGCATAGCCAGTTCGCGAGTGGGCGAGAGAACCATCACTCCGCATCCGTTTCTGGGCATAAACTTAGCGTGGTACAGAAGTTCGCAACAAGGAATTAAAAATGCCAAAGTTTTGCCAGAGCCAGTTCTCGCCGCACCGAGCACGTCTCGTCCAGCTAACAAAGGAGGAATACACCTCGCTTGCACCTCTGTCATCGTCTCGTGTCCCAATTCTTTGATGCCTTGCATCGTCGGATTGGACAAGTCCAAACTCGCAAACGTCGCGGAGGAGAGAATACCATCAACTTGCACGACGACGTGATTTTTGTCTCCAGGTTTCGGCAGTGAGCTTGTTTTATCTCTCTTACCGTCTTTGCGTTCTTCTTTTTCTTCTTCTTCTTCTTCTTCTTCTTCTTCTTCTTCTTCCCCGCCGCCGCCTTCCTTTTTCCCACTTTTCTTCTTCTTCTTCTTCTTCTTCTTCCTTAATTCTTTGTCCTCGTCGTCTTCTTTCTCTTCCCCTTCTCCTCCTTCCATCTCGCGCCGTTTCTTCTTTTCTCTCTTCTCCTCCTTCGTCATCTTTTTCTTCGACCGTCGCTCTTCCTTCTCCCGAGACTCGGAAGGGAGAGACATGTTTATTCTTCTTCTTCTTCTTCGCGACGAGAAAAGGAAAAAATTTTGAGGAAAAATTTGGCTTGGGACAACCAAAAAAAGTTCAACACAACACTTTTGCGACAAAACAAAAGGAGGGAGGGGGGGGTGATTTATCGCGCGTCTGTCTCTTTTTTTTATTCGAACGCTCGCTCCGTGCACACGCAAGCGTCGGCGCGTGAATAGGTCCTGTAGCGATAGAGAGTAAGTAGAGCTTCAAAGGTACGCTTTATTACCCGTTTTCATATTCGATCTCGCTCTCTCTTTCCTTCCCAGTTCGACGAGAACAAATCTTTTTCTGGCTTTTTTTTCTTGTTTATACGGCGGCTTGCCTGTACTGATTCATCGACAAACAACAACAACGATACCGAATTCAAGCAGTCGCGCGATAAACAGCGAATACGAACACAAAGGCAGTGATGATTTCATGTTATTTCTGACACCTCTTGTTTGAGCGTCGTGTGGCCACTTCGCGCTGAGCTCAATTTTAATTCTGAGTCTTTGTTGTTCTGCTCTCTGTTGTTTACGAGCTGGTGTTTCGTTGGTTCGTTCGTTCGATTTCGCGACCAAAAAGCCGGCGGAGGTGAAGGTGTGGCGAGCGGTGTAAAAGCCACCCGAGCCGTCAAACTTGGGTCGTCACATCATACAGGATCCCCCGTGACTTGCGGACGCGTATAATAAACGGTTGGGGAGTCAAATGTCTGCTTGGAATGTCCGAGTGATTTTCGAGCCTGATGTCTCTCTACATTTTTTTTATCGAGCTAACATTGATAAAGATGACGACGACGATTACGACGACGACGAAGAGAATGAGAACAATTCGAAGCTAGTGACGACAACATCACAATATACATTCATGCGTGTCAAATGAGGCCGGAGTAATTACCGGATCACTGATATTAGTTTAGAATCCGAAGCTTCTTGCGAACTAGTTCTTCGTTTCGTCATTCTCGTCTTCGTTTGAGACGCTTTCTAATTAATCATCTTCCCTATTTCCCCGGTTCCATGGGGTCAGTAGTGCCGAAGGGAGCGTACATCGACGAAGTAGTTTATTTCGAGACGGCTTTTGAGTCTTTCACTCTGTTTTGTACAGTCGAGTGAAAAAAATTAGTGCTGTCTATATTTTCGTTTCGTTTCGCGAGCGGAAGATGCAACCTGGATTATTTAAGACCAATTTAGATTATTCTGCGTCTTTACTCGCTACATAAATGGTCACCTATTCCATCTGTTCAGCATTTTAGTGCAAAAGCAGCCACGTCGGTGAAACACTTTTTATATTTTGTGTTTTCAAGCGTGAGGAAAACGCTGCACTCGCCGACTCGCTCACGCGTTTTTTCTTCTTCTTTTCTCCGCACAACACAAACACAGGTTTCGAGCGACTTTTCGTCGAGAAGTCAAAAGAGGGATTAAGGAGAGAGCTATGAGTTCGTTGTTTTCTCTCCATACGATCGAAAAAACTTGACTATTTTACGAAAAACGAAAACGAATTCATGGAATAGAGGCATCTCTAACAACGACACCATGACTTCGACACCTAGACGAACATCTGGCCCCAGACGAACGTCTGGTGCTCTCAGGGACTCTCATATGGAAGAAGGCGCTTTTCTCTTCAACTTTGAAGAGAATAATAGCTAATATTATTCTAATAGCTGAGCCTCAATGGCAAAACCAAAAGCGCAATACGTGTGGTAAAAACAACAGTGGTTGCAACTGCGGAAACACCATTGAATGCCTCAGGATGTATCAGACTTCCAACAAACCCGAGAACCCAGTATTGTGCACTACAAAAGAGGAAGTCCTGGAATCTCTGAAGGAATTAAAAGAGCTTCATCCTTTCAAAGTTCTTAAAAGGAACGCGTATAATGAAAAAGATAGCAAAGCGGCGAAAAAGCGAAAAATTAAGGCGGAGAATCAGAAGAAACGTAAGCGACAAGCTGATAAACAAGCCCATGCAGCTGGTAAGAAGGCTGCGAAAAAAGCAGTTGATGATCAAGCTGCGAAAAAAGCTTACGAGGACGCTGTAATGAAGCATCTTTCTCCTGAACACGTGTAATAACATTTAAAAATATTCGTGCGCGCACTCTTCTTTCTTTTTGGGTGCTCAGATCAAAGAGCTGCAAGGTCCAACCATTCCCTCTCCTTTTTTTTCAAAAATTCGAAGCTTCGCGAGAGCTTTTAGGATTGTCGTCAGAATCATCGCCACGGCATGAGAGAGCCATTATCTCATGCACCATCGAGCTCTCAAATTAATAGAGCAGAGGACGTCTCAGACAGATTTTTCGGTAAACCCATCTCTGATCCAACTCTTACAAAAACGCAAAGACGTCACGCGATTCTGGCGGATCTCCAACTGAAGAAGAATAAAATAAAGAATAAGGAATATGAAAAGAATGAATCTATAAGGAAATATCGCGAAAAAGAACGTAAACTTAGACCAATACTTGTTCGCGGCTTGCAAGATGAAGTCTTCGAGTATATTGATGAAAAGAACGGAGAAAACGCGTCGGGGAAGAAACTCGTTTGCTGGTCGTTTGAAAATTTCCGCCAGAAAAGAAAGTTTTGCGCAGCTACCCGCGAGAAGTTCTGGGAGTATTACTCCATTTTGAAGGAAAACGAACGACATCACTACGAAATTATACGCGAAATGGAACCTTGTCATCTATATTTTGACCTCGAGTTCAATAGAGACGCTAATGCAGACGTTGATGGAGTAAAATCTACAGACGCTTTACTGGATTTGATAAAAGAAGAGCTGTACGAAAAGCATAACATCGAGATAGCACTGAATGAACACGTAGTCGAACTAGAAAGCAAAATCACCGAAAGCATCAAAGCGTCAACAGAAGAGGGACAGAATACCAATAGGAAATTTTCGCGGCACGTTATCATAAGACTGCCAGGAGCAGCGTTCAAATCGAATATTCACGTTGGAAAGTTTGTCAAAGATTTCTGGAATTCCGTTCGCGAAAGACGCGCGAGTGATGATAGATGTGAGAAACTCTTCATTCGGAAAGAGCAAAATGAAACTGAGCGTCAGAATTCAATCATCGATTTAGGAGTGTACACTCGAAATAGAGCTTTTCGGTTATTTTTATCGAGCAAAGGAATGAAGAAAGAAGTACTACGGTGCACCGGGAGATTTTGGACACATTCGAAACAGCGCGAAATCTTTTATCGTTCGTTGGTTACAAACATAGACAAAGATCAGCGGAAGAAATTGATTGAATACGAAGACGTGACGGTTTCTCTTTCACAAAAGAGCAATAGTTGTGCAAACGCATTCTCTGGGCACGGATATCGGAGAGATTCACTTTCTCAAAATCCTAGTAAGCATAGAATACCTCCTCCTCCGTGTGCTGAACTGGTGGACTTTGTGCTCAACGATTTCGATAGCTGGAGTGATGCCAAGATGAATAAAGCTGCTGTGCGCTCCTGGGTGGCTTTTCCAGATCATGATACGTTGATCTTAAATCTAGTAGGAAATCGTTATTGCGAAAATATCAAACGTCAGCACAAATCTAATAACGTCATGTTGATTATGGATTTTCAGCGTGGTGTGTATCATCAGAAATGCCACGACCCAGATTGCAAAGGGATGAATCCGCAGTTACGCGAACTTCCCGTGGATATGCTGCAAAGTGCAATCAAAAGCGGTCGTGCGCTTCCATTTGAGCGAGAGGAGCCAAGATGTGAAAGCGATGACGAGGAATTCTGGCAGAGAGCCGCCTCGGCTGCGGAGAAGTTGTGGTAGCAATGAGAAGAGCTGATCATCGGAATTTTTTGTGTAAATTACTTATTATTAGAAACTTTTAGAATCCAGGAGGCATTCCAGCTCCAGGAGCACCATCACTTGCATCATCTTTGTTTTCTGTAATCATGCACTCTGTTGTTAACATCAGAGAAGAAACGCCCGAAGCGTCAATGAGCGCCGTTCGAACAACTTTCAATGGATCGATTACACCCGCCTTGACCATATCGCAAAATTCATCAGTTGCTGCGTTGTAACCCATACCTTTGTCTTCAAACCCCAACACTTTTTCCACAATGACTGAGCCTTCGACGCCCGCATTATTCGCAATAGTTCGCATGGGAACTTTTAAAGCTGATCGCACAATTTGTACGCCAATTTTTTGATCGAAGTTCGTCAACGAGTCCTCGAGCGCACCGAGAGCTTTCGTGGCATGAAGCAATGCAGTCCCGCCACCAGGTACAATTCCTTCTTCAACAGCAGCTTTCGTGGCATTGAGTGCGTCTACTACGCGATCTTTCTTTTCACTCACTTCGACTTCGGAAGAACCTCCTATCTTCAAAACGGCAACTCCTCCGGAAAGTTTCGCGAGTCTTTCAGTCATTTTTTCTCTATCATAGTCAGACTGGGATTCCGCGATTAAATCGCGTAATTGATCGCATCTTTCCTCGATGGACGTCTTCTCACCTGCACCGTCCAGTAAAATAGTATCATCTTTGGAAACGGTAACTTTTTTTGCAGATCCTAACATAGACATCTCAACTTCCTCGAGTTTGTACCCAAGATCCTCGCTGATGACGGTTCCGCCAGACAAAATAGCAATGTCCTGCAAGTTAGCTTTTCTGTTATCTCCAAATCCCGGAGCTTTGACGGCGCAGATTTTCACTCCACCTCGTAATTTATTCACAATCAAAGTTGCAAGGGCTTCAGATTCGACGTCTTCCGCAACGATGAGCAATGGTCTCTGTGTTTTCAGAACAGATTCGAGAATAGGCAACAGAGGCGTCAAACCAGAAATTTTCTTCTCAAAAATCAGGATAAAGGGGTTCTCGAGCTCGCACTTTTGCGTCTTTGGATTGGTCACAAAGTAAGGAGAAATGTAGCCTCGATCAAATTTCATTCCCTCTACGACCTCTAATTCATTTTCGAGCGTTTTTCCATCCTGTTTTTTAAAAGCACGCATAAAAAAAGGTCAGTTGGATTTTCTTTTCTTCCAGAAAATTATTGATTTTAAGACTCGAAGAGCTGTCTTTATACAGAACAGAGTCTTCAAAAAATGTAAACCAACAAAAAATCAATCCTGCTTTTCGAGTCAGTGTAACTATGACATATATATCCTTCATTAGCACAAGTAATAATCCACACACGAATGCGCGCTACCCGGCTAAATAAAGTAATTCTTTGACATCATCCCCGATATGGATTGATTTTTGTTCTTTGGTCGCGAAAGAGTCGCGAAAGAGCAAGGGAGCACAAAAAAGAAAGAGAAAAATACGAGAAATGATAGGGGGGACATACCGCGCAAGTTATCACGCCTTCTTTTCCAACTTTTTCCATTGCTTTAGCGATCAAATCACCAATTTCACGCTCACCGTTCGCAGAAATTGTGCCAACTTGAGCAATTTCTTCCGTGGTTGAGATCATTTTCCGCGTGGACTGTAATTCCTTCAAAATCACGTCTACGGCTTGCTGGATGCCTCGTCTCAAATCCATCGGATTCATCCCAGCGGCTACGGACTTACATCCTTCGCCAAATATTGCTCTCGTAAGAACAGTTGCTGTTGTAGTTCCGTCACCCGCTACATCGTTCGTAGATACTGCCACTTGCTTAACGAGAGAAGCGCCAAGGTTCATCATTCTGTCTTTGAACTCAACGTTTTTCGCAACAGTCACGCCATCCTTGGTAATTTTCGGTGGACCGTAGTTTTGTTCGATAACGACGTTTCGACCTTTTGGTCCGAGAGTGACTTGAACGGCATCTGCCAAACGATCACATCCTTGGAGGATCAGAGCTCTCGCCTCGACCCCAAACTTTAAATCTTTAGAAGCGTACCCGCGCCGCAGAAAACCGGTAGCGCCTGAAGGCGTCAAGGCACCCCTGCTTCTCGCGAAATAACTACTGCTGCTGCTGCTGCTGCTATAGAAGAAGAAGAAGAAGAAGAAGTAAAAGGTGAGCGTTTCAAAAGGTACGCATTGAGTGCATCCATCCAGCCAAATCTGATGGGAGTAGAAATACTGAGCGTGACGTTCCGAGAGGTGTGCATTCTATATCACGTCGCGGAAGTGATTTCTTCGCGCGATGAAGGAAAAAGAAGAAACGACGATTGAATAAAACGATGACGAAAGACGGCGGATTTTTCTCGATTGCCTTCTTTCGAAACAACAATTTTTCTAACTCGAACCTGGACGACGATAAGAAGGAGGAAGAAGAAGAAGAAGGAGAAGACGCCGAAGCGAGACGCGCTAATGGCTTGAGCGAGCGTTTCAGCATTTCTACCGCGCTCGGAGACTTTTATGTGCGTTCTCTGTGTGTTCCCACAGCGTGAAAAAATATGAAGAAGAAAATCGAAAACTGGAGTTTTATACCAGACGCAGAGCGGGAGAGGGGCGAGCAGGATTTTTTAGAGTAAGTACATGTACAAGAGGAACTACAGTTACAAGAAAGTGTCCATTTCCTCTTCGTCTTGAGAGGAAGAAGAGATCAAAACACCAACAGACAAAACACGACGAAAGATCCTAAAAGCAGAAGCATCCAGCTGAGCAGAGCTTGCTGCTGAGCATATCCGGGGGCTTCCCCCGTAACTAATAGTCTAAAGCCAAACTGAAACGCAACGCCAGGAACAGTTGACCCAAACCTTCTGTTATTCTGTTGTGGATACGCTTCCGCGACTCGGGTCAGGTCACCGCCATCAGTTGGATTCGCTTGAGCGAGATTATTCGTAGCGTTTGGATTTGGAGGTAAGTGCACTCCTTGTGGTCGAGATGGAATCTTTGATACGTCCGTTTCTTTACCATCACCGCTACTATCACCATTTCCACCACCATTTCCACCATTT